>VTLG01015856.1_pt1 | contig 18629 bp, 34 predicted proteins | sample 4694571 | NCBI WGS metagenome assembly VTLG01 (sample SAMN12604809, study PRJNA352737) | marine metagenome | biome: ENVO:00000447; feature: ENVO:00000209|ENVO:00000569|ENVO:01000036; material: ENVO:00002151; isolation source: viral sequences binned using virsorter ...
TTCATTTAACATCTCCATCTTCTTCTAGCTTGTCGTAATCTTGAATTAGGATTTTTAGCTGCTTTCGGAAATTTTTTCATCTGTCCTAAACTTCTAGCACAAAATGACTTTCTTCTAGCCTTCTCTTTTTTTGTTAAGTTTTTCTTTTTAGTAACTGCGGTTTTTAATTTAGAACCTGGATTATCTCTTCTGTATTTTTCAACACCAGCTTTCGTCATACCAGCTCCAGACTTTGTGCTTCTAAAATACTTCTTGTTGCGAGGTGGCATTCCACCTCGCTTTAATCCAAGTAATTCTTCTGTATAACTATCCATTATCAGTATCAGCAGTAATCGGTGTTACAAAAACTGTAACAGAGGTTACATTGCTAATAGTCAAGTGCATGTCAGTTTTAAATAGTATTCCATCTAAAGGTATATCCACTTGATATTGGTCAGCAGCACTTGAAGCTGGTGTAGCTATGACAAGTTTTTGTGTGCCACTTCCACCACCATCTTTAAATGTTAAACTACCTGCTGACGCATGACCCACATAATAAATAGATAGCAATCTTGTTCGACCAGACTGAATAGTTCCAGTGCTAGTTAAAGTTTTTGCTCCTATATCTGAGTTCATAATATTCTCCTATTAACTAGCTGCATCAAAACCTAATATTGTTATAACTAACTTACCAGCATCATATGTTCCAGCAGTTGTACCACCACCAGTCAAATACAAAAATTGGTCTGGTGCTATAGTTGAACCTACAGTTCTAGTTCCAACAGATTGTGTACCGCCATTAATTATTAAAGTTTCTGTTAAATCACTAATTGCAGTATCTTCCACTCCAGTGCCTTCAGTAGCAGAATGTAAATCTATATCAGCACCTCCAGTAGTTGGTGCTTCAAAACACTCCATAGTAACTCCAAAAACTGTACCTTGATTTGCAGTGGTGACTTGCCCAATGTGTGCAACACCAGTACCATCTTTACCTATAATGTCACCTGCACCTGCACCAGAATTTAAACCTGTCAAATCTATCATAATAGTTGTTTTTACTATGTTGACATTTGTGTCTACATCGCTTTTAAATCTTTCGACCTGTGTTATATATACCGCAGCAGTGCCTTCAATACCAGCATTGGTAGCTGCTTCTACTGCCATCTTATCTCCACTAGTTACAGTGATTGCACCAGTAGTTGCATTCTTTGTTACAGTTTGAAATCCATTCTCAGAACGAACTGGACCTGAAAAAGTTGTAGTTCCCATAATTTTCTCCTAGTTGTAGATATAGTCCTCTAGGGTTGTCTGCCAAGCCAGTCTATATCCGTTATTAATTCTTGGTAATAATAGTATACAAAAAAAAAGAGGACTATGTAAGTCCTCTTTTGTTTATTATAATTTAGTTAATTAATCGTATGTGATTTGTGTGGTGTAGTCTACATCTTCAAAAAACTGATTTAAATTAGATAACATATCTTCACATTGTTTCATAGCATATTTGTTACCTTCAGTTTTGTTTTCAATTTTTTTTAATTTTTTTAACATATTAGAAAAAAATTTATAATCTTTTTGTGCTTGGTTTATTTGTTTCATTATATCCATTATGCAATCTCCTTATATTCTATATAAATTTATAGTATTAGTGTCTACCCACTCCCAAGAATAATTTTCACTATTCTTAAAACCAAATATGTCCATAACTCTTTCTGTGTCATATTCTTCTTTATTTCTAATCCATTCGTGCAATGAACTACCATAAGCAAATACCATTTCTAATACTTCGCTGTTGTCCCAAGTTATAGCAGCATAATCACTAGACCAACTAGGTACACCTAATTTATTAAAATAATTTTTAGCATTTCTTCTTAATGTTTGTAATTCTGTTATCATTTTTTTCTCCTTTGTTTATAATATTATTATAATGTAATATGATGTGATATGCAAATATACCTCTGTAAGGTGCGGAAAACCTACATTTTCACAATTTTGTTAAATTAAAAAAAATACGAATCGATTCGGTTTAGGTATCAAATATCACATCTTTTTACTTTTTTTTAGTTTTTAAATATGCAGAAAACTAGGCTTTTTGACTTTTATGGTCAGTGTGCTATAATAGTATATAACAACAAAGGAGTTAAATATGTTAAAAGATGTATTAAAAGACGCAATGAAAGTAGATGAGTTAGTAAATCAACTACAAGAAGTTGACCATGAATGTGGATTTCATGATGGTTCATTTGAAGGTATGTTAGGCTACTACACTAAAGATATTATTATAGCTGAAGCCAAGAACAGGTTGGATATGGCTAATGAAAATTTAGAAGATACCTTTGGTTATGAAGAAGGGGATGTAGAATACAAAACCATCAAGAGAGAAAAAAGACAGTTAGAAAAATTTATAAAGAAGTGGAGGTAAACATGTTTATAAACGACAAACAAAGAACCATGAAGTTAACTAAAGCATTTAAAGAAAGAGTAGCTTTAGATATAAAACCATTTATAGAAAAAGGTAACAACACATTTTATAAGTTGAAAAAAGTATTACCACAATATGAAGATAGAGAATTGAAAGCTGGTTTGAAATATGCTTCGAAGAATTATTTACCAAGAGCTATTTTTATAGGTAAAGGTGTTAGAGCAAGAATGGCTATTGAAAACTATTTAATAGTTAAACCTAAGACTAAGAAAATTTATCAAGTCGTAAAACTTTAGGAGATTAAAATGAAATTTACTTTAAAAGAAATAATTGATATGTGGGAAAAAACTTATAACGAAGATATGGTTAATAAATATTCTGAGTTCATTCGTAATATGATTATTGAATACGATAATGCTAGAGAAAAAAAAGAAGAGAACAAATAAAAAAAGGGGTCATTAAGACCCCTTCTTTCCAACCGATTATTTAGAGAGATTAAGCTGCACCAGGTGAGCCGAAAATACCTCTAGGGTCAGAGAACCCAAAAGAATATCTTTCTCTTGCTTTAAATCTTACATTACCAGAATCAAAGTCTCCTTCGATTGCAGTCTTAATAGGACTTCTAACAAATTGTTTTAGTCCGTTAGGTGCATCTGTCATAATGAAGAAAGCATCAGTATCTGTTAGATAATGATTAACTCTATAACCTTGAGGTATCATACCCATGTTTGCCATAGCATTAATGTCATTGTCAGCAGTACCGACTCTTTGTGGTGACTTCATAATTCTTTCTGCTGTAAACTGTAACTCCTTTGGAATTATTAACTTAACACCTTGCATTGCTATCTTTAATCCTCTTTCGTCTACGAAAGCAGCTATATCAATTAAAGATTGCTCTAAAGATGTTTCGCTTAAATCAGCAGCAGTGTTTAAAGTATTCTCTAACACACCACCATTTGCTAGTGGATGTAATAAAGAACATAACTCTTTTCCATCACCGCCTTTGAAGTTACTGTCAAAAGCATTGTTTAATACATTAGCAGCTTTTACTTGCTTGGTGTTTGCCATACTTCTAGCTAGTGCTCTTGTATAACGACCAGCTAATCTGTCATACAAATTATCTTCAATAGCTTCTTCAGTAATCGCAAATGCTAATGCAATAGTTTCGTGTGTGTATCTCGCTGTGAAAGATTCATTAGCTTGGTCAAATACTACATTCGCACCCTCTGATTTTACAGGTGCAGCTCCGAAACCACTTAACATTACTTCTTCTTCAAAAGCTCTGTCAGATGTTTCAGTAGTAAAGATTTCAGCATGTTCATTTTCATAACGATTATATTCGAGTCCGAACAGGGCATTTAAACCAGGCTCTAACTCTTTAACTAATTGACTTCTAGATATTGCCATGATTTATACTCCTGTGTCAGCGACATTATTTCGCTGATAAAAATGGTTTTGAATACGAACAATCACATTATTATTAGTAGTACCAGCACTAACATCTGAGTTGTTAGGGTCTTGACTGATGTCCACTGCCATCAATGCAAAAGTAAAAGATGTGCTAGTTGCAGATACATCTAACTGAACTTTAGAAATACCAGTGTCTGTATTACCAGTAACATTGGTTACACTATAGTTTGTAAATAAATCGCTTCTTTCAAATCTTTCGTCAGCATCGATTAAAAATAATGTGCTTGGGTCGTCTATAACATTAGCAACAATATCATCGGCAGCTATACTACCAGGATAATGATTGCTAAATGTTGGTTTCTTAGTTGTTGGGTCTGTGTAAAAACACCCATTAAATACACCAACTATTGGAGTTGCATTTCCTGCTGTATGTCTTTCGATATTACCAGCAGTAACAGGAATAACCATATCCCCTTGAAAAATCGCAGTTCCGTAGTTGTTAGCTATTGTGTACCTATTTTGAGCATTATTCCATGACGCACCATTTAGATTTTTATAAGGTCTAAGACCAAATTTTTCTACTACATTCGCCATAATTTTCTCCTCTTATGTGCAATATAATTAACAAATACGATGATTGTAAAATTTAGGTTTTACGACCACCACCAAAAGTGACACGAGATTGTCTATCAACATTAATAGGCATCTCAGGTCGTTGCTCCCTTAGAATATCATTGTCAACTGCCTTCATTTGGTCTGAAGTTTTATCTTTAAAATAATTTTTGCGTTGTTCAACAATCTCTTCAGGTATTCTCGCCAATACGAGTCCACCAACTCCAATTAGACCCTGAAATTTTCCTTCACTAATTACTGGATAGTCATGTTCACCGATTTGATTTTTAATCTCTTCAGCTCTAACAAACTCCCATCCTTCTCTTCGTCTTTTTGATACATTTGCTGTATCATCTTGACCCATAGTTTCAGTTCTAATCCAACGATGTTTATAACCATTGGGTGCAGGAGGTGCATCTAAACTAGATGGTGGCATCCACTGTTTTTTTCGTGTATCTCTCACTGTAGATGTTCGTGAGCTTCTGTTTGTTTTGTCCATAAAGAACTCCTATTTTACAAATTTTGCGTATTCTTCCAACGGCACTCCAAGTTTTTTAGCTATTGCTACCTGTGAACGAGTGAGCTTCACAGTTCTGCGACCTTCTTGTTTTCTACCTGCCGATGCGACAGTTTGAGGAGGTCGTTGTTCTTTTTCAAACTTCTGAGGAAAATATGTCCTCATCTTTGAATTAATTTCAGTATAGTAATCTTCACTCTCTGGGTCAAACCCTTGGGCGATTAAATCTTCGTGTATTCCATATGCAGCATTTGTCATTACTTTATCTTGCCCAAACCACGAATTTTCATCTGCCCACTCTTTTGCTCTCGGTGAAGGTTGTTTCACTGGTTGTTGAGGTTGCTCAACTGGTTGTTGTGTTGTTTCTTTTTCTTGTGTTTGTTGTGTTGCTTGTTCTTTTTTTTGCTCTACTAGTATTCTTGATTTTTCTTTTTCTACCGCTAACTTAGTTAACAAATCATTCGCTTCCATAATTTTTTCACTATCATTATTTTCGATAGCTACTTTTAAATTACTTTTCACTTGCTCCCTTTGTGCATCTATCCTTGCATCAAATTCTTTTATATAATTGTCATCGACAACATTTAATGTTTTTTCTGCCTTGCTATATTTATCTTGTAAACCCTTCGCATAATCCAGAGCAGCTTTCTCTCTTCTCTCAGCTTCTCTATATCTTCTCGTTAGTTGGTCAATTCTTTTTTGTACTGCACCAGAGATTTCATTTAAATCACTTTGTTTATCTGGTTCTTCTTTTTTTTCTACAATTTTGGATTCTGTGTCTTTTTTAGTAGGGTCAGTATATCCTAAATCAACTTCTTCTAATTCAGGTTGTGTAGTATCTTTTTCTTGTTTTACATCTAGTGATTGTTCCTCGTGTGCATCTTCCCCTACGGAAACTTTTTCATCTTCTCTGTTTAAATCTAATTTTTGTTGTGCCATTTTATCTCCTTAAAATAATGCGAGGATGTCCTCTGGTTTTTTTATAGTGCCTATGATTTCGTCATCATTTAATATTCTATGTTCGCCATACTTAGTTTTAAATCTTGCTCCAGAATATCTACCATAAATTACAAACTGTCCTTCTTTACACCAAGGACCATTTGGAAACCTTTCCTTATCCTTGTAACACAAATCTCCCATCTTAATAACTAAACCTACTACAGTTGTCATTTCCATTGTTTCAACTGTCTTATCAGAAAGTATTACACCACCTTCTGTTTTTTCTTTTGCTTTGTAGGGTCTTACTAATATTCTATACCCAACTGGATTAGGTATAACTTCTAAATATTCTTCTGTTTGTTTTGTGCCTTTTGGAACTAAAATGTCTTTTGAATTTTTTTTATAAATTCTAGGTGTTATTAGTGTCATCATTCCTCATTTTTTTGCAGGTTCATAATATCCTGTTGCAATGCCTCTAATGCATTGAGTTTGCCTCTAGCATACTGTAAATTCTCTACTGTGTCTACACTGTAGATAATATTATCTTTTGCTACTTGTATTTCTTTTTGTATCATTTTTTTTATTCCCAATAATGTATCTATGTCGTACATACCTCATTTCCCCATACATCCCAACCTTGTGTTTCTCTTCTAGCAAACAATTCTATTCTAGGTAAGTCTCCACATAGTTGTATTATTTTATCTTTTACGCAATCTGGTTTTCTACTATGTTCTTGTATTGGCTCATATACTATTTGATGCACTCCTCGTGATTGTCTTTCTATAGAACCTTTTTTTGCTATTAAACATAATTCTGCATTAGCTCTTGTCCAATATCCTAATCCCCAAAAAGCATCAAACTTTTCTTCTTTTACAAATGTTAGTTGTTTTTTATTATAATTTTTATTTGCTTTTACCCATACAAAACCGCAAGTAGAATATTGAAACCCCCAACTAGATATAACTTCAAAACTTTTTGGTAGTGTAGGAAAGGTAACCCACATAAATAACAAACAATTATCTTGTGTTATATTTGCAACAGGTAAATTTTTTATCCATTCTAAATCCTGACATTCATAATGATTTTCTGCACTTTTATCTTTGCCTTTATCTGAATATGTATCAAAGCTCCAAGGTGGGTCTGCGTATATAATATTATATTTTTTATCTGGAAAAGGTATCATAAAATTTTTGTGACAAAATCATTATCTTTCATAATAACTTCATCGCTTGTTTCTATCCAAACTTTTGCTCCACAAGATAAAGGTTTATCTGGTTTATAAACAACCTTACAAGAACCTTTTACTTCTACCTCATCTACATAATAATTATGTTTAGATGTTTTTACAGTAATGACTTGTTCATGCGTATTATTTTTTTTGTTACTTCTAATTTTATGTTGATTTATATGTATTCTTTTTTTCATTTTTTAATAACTTTAGTATCTACTTTTTTTATCTTATCTAGGCTACGCAACCCACCGATACCCAACATGCCAAGCAGAAGTGGCATCATAATAGACATGTCCGCTTGAGGAACAGTAATACCAAATCCAGCACATATCGGAGCTACCATAAAATTTATTGCTAATGATAACGCACATATCCATCCGACAAGAGGTCTCCAGCTTGATTGAAACCAATTACCTTTTGCTTCTTCTGTGTTTAATTTTATTTGTGCAAGAGCTAATTCTTGTGCATGTTTTTCTGCCATCGTAGAAATTTCATGACTTAGTTGAGCTGCCTTATCTTTGTCTCTTACAAATTTTCCTATAAGTTTAGTTGCTGGTCCTATGAGTGCTGTTAGTGCCATTATGTGCTCCTTTTAAAAATTAATTTACGTTCTCCTTTTCGTACTTCTTCAAATGAAATCTTTTGTAAAAACCATCGTGTTGATTGTAAGTTCATTGTTTTATAATCATCTATTATTAATAAACTATTATCCGTCATTCGTGAAGCAAAAAAATTTACTTCGTTTTGTACTGCCTCAGAAGTATGAGGTCCGTCTAAATGTACAACATTATAAGTTTCTTTGAGATACACATTACCATTGATTGTAATAGGATAACCCTTCTTCATAGTTTCAAAGTAATATTCATCTAAAAATTCAAAGTAAGCAAACTGTTTATATTTGTATAATTCTCTTACAGTATCCATTCGCATTTGGTCATTGTAATCACATACATAAGGGTCTTTGTCATCGTAATGTTTATATTTTAAATCGCCATAAGGGTCTATAGCAACATGTCGATAATGTTCGACACCTTGATTAATAACCGCATCCATAATAGTTTTAGAACCTAACCCCCTACGCAAACCTATTTCACAAGTTAACACTACTGGGTCGAGTTTTAATTTTTGTATTTCTTCGGTTATAAAATTGTATTCTGATGAATCACCATCTATCACAAAACACCGATAAACTTTTTACCTTTCACTTGTATTGGTTTCACTCCCTTAATATCACTTCCTTGTACACCATTTTCACGATGAGGACAACCAATATTTGATAAATCGCCTTGGCTAAATTTTTTTGTTAGTCTAATATTCAATCCTTTGTCATATTTATTTTTGTAAGCACCAACATTTACGTTAAGATTATTTTTAAAATTTTTAGTATAACTAGCTGTAGTTTTAAACTTATCTTTGAATACATCTAAATCTCCACCACCAATTTTTGTTTTTAATTTAATATTTTTTAGCTTTTTATTTTTTATATTATATGTAGCTTTTACTTTCGTTTCTGGTTGTACATCTTTTTCATAACTTAAATCTCCACTAGAACGAAGTTTTAAACCTTTTCCGATATTTGCTATATCTCCTTCTTGCATCCCTTGAGGGTTAGGACCTCGTTTCGGTGGTAGTGCTTTATTTCTTCTCATTTTTTTCTCTTGCTACTTTTAATTTTTCTTCTGCTATTCGTATTCTTTCTTCACCTTGTTCTTCACTATCCTCTCGTTTCATTTTTTCTAAATCAAGTTTCTGTTCAAACTCTCCCATTTTTCTCTCTTCAATGTCTACATGCTCTTGAATTTTTCTTTGCATATCTAAAGCTCGTAAATCCATCTCTTGTTGTTTTAGTTGTACCAGTGGGTCTTTCTTTTCTTGTGCACTTTCTAATAGTTGTAACTCTGAAGTAAGTTGTGCAATTTTATCAGCGACTAAAGATTCTGTAATTACCAAAAATGCTTGTGGATTATCTTCTCGTAATTTTAAAGTTTCTGGTTTTTCCTGTAACTCTTGTAATATTAAAGCTCTTGATTTGAATGATAAATGTTCTGCTATATGTGCTTGTAATAACGCATACACCATTGGATTAATCTGCACCATTCTACTCTTAATAAACGCAGTATGTGCAATAATATGTGCATCGTGATTTTGTTCTGGGTATGCTTTTGGTATTTCCATGCGTAATGCTTCCGCATTTTCTATTGATGGGTCTAAAGGTTGTGGTATTCTCTCTGGTTTTAAAATTGTATCGATTTGTTTCGTGCCTAGTGCTTCATAAACCCTTCTATATGCTTCACGAATGTTATGTAATTGTGGATTTGACTGTGCAATCTGTAATTGTGTCTGTGCAAGTGTGACTCTTTGAGCCATTGAGAAGATATTTGGGTCAGCAACTGGTATTACATCCACATCTGGTGAAAAATCTGCTACTTTTATCAATCGATTACCTCCATAAACCGAATATGGATAGATTGGTGGTAAATATGTACCAAAAATACTAGCTAAAAGACGAAATTCTTGTCTCATTGCATAGTAACATCGTTTGTGAATAGCACTCATGACCCTTGAGCCTCGTTCCAAGAGGGCAATAGTCGTTCCAACAGCTCTATTTTGTGCATCATTGCCTATCGCATTGTCTGTAATAGCAGCAAATCTCTGTCCAGCTTGTACAACAAACCCTAATAATGAAAATAAAACAGAACTTGGCTCTTTAAATGGTAAAATTTGAAATTGGTCTTTGATATTACCGCCTGGTGCATCGACATCTCTGAACTCACCTGGTTGAAAAGGTTGGTCATCATCTCTAATTCGTAGACCTCGTGACTTAAAACCAGCAGGTAAATTACTCAAAGTACCAGCATCTAATAATTGTCTCAATGCAGCAGTTGCAGTTTTTGATAATCCACCAATCATATGTATTAAACCAAAGCCATAGAACCCAAGACCAGGTAAAAACTTGTAATGTACAAAATATTCTTTTCTTTTCATTAACGCATCGTTCATATCATAGTTACGATAGATAGCTAATACTTCTTGTGAACCTTCATCAATCGATAATTGTCTCAATGCAGCAGTTGCAGTTTTCGATAATCCACCAATCATATGTATTAAACCAAAGCCATAGAACCCAAGACCAGGTAAAAACTTATAATGTACAAAATATTCTTTTCTTTTCATTAACGCATCGTTCATATCATAGTTACGATAGATAGCTAATACTTCTTGTGAACCTTCATCAATCGTTACAATGTAAGGAACTTTAACATTTTTTTCTGAAACTTCTGATTCATACTCTTCTAAATCTAAATCAACATGCATCTCCAAAACATTAAACTGATATTCTTTGTCATCCGATGGAGAAACTCCTTCAATAGAATTATATTTATCTTGCACTGAGTCGTCATCCATGCGACTAGGTAAAATTTCAACATCTCTATAAAAACCAGTTCTTTGTTTTTTTAAAATATCGTTCTCACTCATTTTGACTACATGCGTAATTCGTTCACAATCTTTTAAGTCGGTTGCATAGTAAGGAACGATTAAATCTTCTGCTGGTATAAATTTAGCAATCGCCCTTTGCATAACATCATCGTAATATATTTTTTTAAACGCAGAACCAGCTAATGGTAAATAAAATAATAATTGGTCAAAGTCTGGAGTATACTCTTCCATCTGTTCCATTATCATATAATTCATAAACTCTTTTACTCGTTGAGCTTGTTCTTCTTTTTCTCTGGTTTGTTCCCCTACCACTTGAGTACGAACAGGACCATCAGAAGGTAATAATTCTTTATAGGCTTGAGCTTGAAACTGTGTTACAGATTCTGCAAGTAGTGGATGTGTAACGGAACTCGCACCTTGAAATGGTCTACTCTCATTGTCGTACTTAAACCCCAATAAGTCTAACCCAGAGGTATAAGACTTTTCCCAGTCACTTCGACTCTCTTTATCTTTTTTGTAATCTGCTATCAGTTCACTTGATATTCTACCAAGAACTCTTTCATCCATATCCTCGGCTAAGTTAGAATAAAATATTTTTACTTCATCAACTAAATCTTTTATTTTTTCTTCTTGGCTCTGTTCGTTTTCTTCAGAAGGTTCTTTAACTTCAACATTAACTTCTTCTTCAACGATTGGAGTTTCTTCAGTAACTTCTTCATCAGTCACCTCCTCATTAGTTTGTGTGTTCTCTTCATCCATTAGTATATCTTTGTTTTTTTATTTCTACCTAATTTGCATTTTGCTTTTACGGACTTGTTAAAAAATTTACCCTCATTAGCTCTTTCATAATACATAGGATACATTTTTGGTGCAGAAGCTATTCTTGCTTTTTGTTGTTCTACTCTAGCTCTTACTTCACTTGTTAAATCTGGTACATCTATGTCTGGTCGACTAGGTCCTTCTAATAAATTTTGTATTGGGTCGATGCCAGTGACTTGTGAAAATGCTCCTAACTTTTCTGAAAAACTTGCACCACTATTTTTTTTAGGTTTTGTTACTTTACTTTTTGGTTGATAACTAGCTCTCTCTTCTTCAACTACTTTTTTCTTAGGACCTTTTCTAAGTCTAGCTTCATCTTCTACAATTTTTTTTCTTAGTAAATTTTCAGTGTAACTACTCATTTTTTTTTAGGTCTCCCCCTTTTACTTTTCTTCTTTGGCATACACTCGCACAATTTTCCGAAAAGCCTTCTTTTAATTTTTTTAAAAATGTTTTTTATTTTGGTAATCATCAGTAGTAATTATACTCCTTTGGAGGTAAATCCTCATTGTCTACATAGTCCGAGTATAATTCAACAAAGTTGCCTTGTCTATACCGAAGCATTGCTTGTGTCATACTATCCACAAAATCATCATTCGCACCATGAGGAAAACTTGCACATTCTTCTATCACTGCATCTGCAAAACTTTCTCCGTATGGAAACCAAACTGCTCCACTTTCAAATAATGGTGCAACCGCATTTACTCTTGCAAACTTATCGTTACCCTTACTTGGTATAAATGGAATCACTGGTATACCCATTCTTCTAAATTCTTGTGTTAAAGGTTCACCACTTGCTTTCTGTTCTATGATCACACTTTCTGCTTCCCAATATTTATACGCATCCATAGCAACAACTTTTAATTCTGGAAAATCATATTTACCTCGAATAGCATCTAACAAAATTATATTTGGTGTTACTTCGTCTGGATAAAAAACTCCCCAAGTTGTAATCGCTGAATAGTCCGCAGTTTCTTTTTTACTAAACGCAGTATCATAACTTTGTATGACATGAATTAAATTAGGTATGTGTTCTTCCTTCCAAGGTTGCCACCATTCTCTTTTTATAATCGCACCTTCCTCGGATGTTGGTTCTTGCATGTATTGAGCTGACCAATTACGAACTGGTAACGATGCTTTTATTTTTTCTAATTCTGATAATTCCCAATACTCAGACCACACTGGTTTACCATCTGGCAAAATAGCTGGAAACGAAATGGTTTTCCATGAATCAGCTTTGGGTTCTTTTTGAGCCTTCAATAATCTACCAGTCAAATCATCCTCTGCCCATCGTGTCATAACTAATAAGATAGAACCGCCTGGTTGTAATCTCTGTCTAGGTCCTGATGTGTACCAATCATATGCTCGTTCCATTGCTAAGTCGGACATAGAATCTTGTTCCGTATGTGGGTCATCAATAATTAATAAATCCGCACCACGACCTGTTATCGATGCTCCAACACCAGCAGCATAATATTCTCCACCTTGATTAGTTTCCCATCTTCCTTTTGCTTTGGAGTCCTCACGAAGTTTTACATCTCCAAAAATTTGTTTGTACTCAGAAGAATCAATTATGTTTCGAACCTTACTTCCAAATCGTACAGCAAGTTCTGTATTATGTGATACTTGCATAATTTTTAATTTTGGAAACTTCCCTATTATCCATGCTGGAAAATATACAGATGCAAATTCTGATTTTGTATGTCTCGGTGGCATATTTATTATGAGCCTTCCTTTTCTTTCAGAAGCTATTTTTGTAAACTCATTTGCTATGATTTGATGATGACCCCATTTGCTTTTTTCTTTTTCTTTTCTACAAATAAAATCTTGCCACATCTCTTGAACAAAATATAAAAAATTATCTTGGCAAAGTTTTATATGTTCAATATGTAACTTTTCAACCTGTAATCTTAATCTATCAGTAGTCAGATGTTCTGTTGCACTCATGAAATATTTATATCATAAAAAAATTTACATGTTTAGTTCTTATATGTATGTATTCAACTTAACCTATAGCTATACTTGCAGTAACATAAATTTTTGCGACCCTAAAAAAAATAAAAAAAATGCTTGACCAGTTGCAAAATTACCATGAGCCTTCTTTACCGATACATGGAGAACAAACCAAGAACAAACGTCTTTTTTTAACATAATGTATGTTATGCGAACTAGCTATTACGAATCGGAATCGACTTAATTATTTTGTGTAAGTTTTCGCTGTTGTATTTTACTGTGTCAAGCACCTCGAACCTCTCAACTTTGTCCTCTTTTCCAGAACAAAAAGCGAACATCGAGGGCAAAATTCTCATAAGTTTGAGCAGCCTCTGCGAGGGTGCGAAAACTAAGTTGTAAACTAAACCACCTGCATTGATGTAATCTATTTGCCAAATGATTTGATATTTAGATAATCCAAAATTCTTATCTTCATTTGACTTTAACTCTAACCAGAATGAACTGCCATTCACACATGCATGAACATCTGGTATTCCGTTAATTGTAGAGCTTTCTATCCTTGTCATATGCCATGCCTTATCTTGTTTTTGAAGTAAGTTAAGTTGATACCATAAATTCTTTTCCATGACTTCCTAACTAAACGCACCGACCAGCGACAAAACTGGTCAGTGCAACAAAGGAATCGTTAAAAAAAACGACCATAGAAACCTTACTATGACTAGTAAGGAATATCAATAACTAATATTAGTTTTCTCTAACTTCATTAGCTTAATTTCTTTTTCTAATTTAATACCTACTTCCATCCAAAAATTGTGTGACCAAACTGATGGCGGTAAAGTTTTAAATAGTTTTGCAACTTTATCTTTTCGTTTTGTGAATAGATTAATCTTGCAATCTAATTCTTGTTCTCTATCCATCAACAAACTTTTATATTTGCTCATAACTATCTCCATAAAGTATTTAACTTATAACTTAATCCTTCTGTAAGAATACCACATAAAATATCATTGGCATAATTCTTCTCAGCAAAAAAACCTAACTCTGCATCAACTTTATTTTCCCAAAAATATTCTGCCTCAGTAGATTGCGGTATAAACTCTACGACACTTCCACTGTCATTAATTATAAAATCATAATTTTTAGTCATTTATTTCTCCTTTGTTATAAAAGAAGAGTGCTGTTAAGCACTCTCCTTAACTTTAAAAAGTGTTCTGTTGTGAATACATTGAATGTTGTGACCACCTGCAATGATGGTGTCAATTTCAATTCTTTTAGTACCTTGGTCTGTTTCTACTTTAAAAGAACCATGAAACCCATCAGCACAAAATTCAATTTTTGAATCGACAACTTTTGTAATACCAATCTTTTCAAGTTTAACAGCAAGAGATTTATTTCTAGTTTTGATAACTCTCTTAGCTTGTTTTTCGCCTTGCTCTTTAACATCATCAAGTCCTCTATGCTCAATAAGTCTAAGAATAGTAGCACCACCAGCTGCTCTTACTCTAGCCTTGTGATTTTCTACAAAATCATTCATCGACTTAACATTTCTTACTGCGTTTGCTCTTTCTACGAAGAACTCACCATTTCTTTTAATGAACTCTTTGTCAGTAACATCAAAAAACTTTGCAAGATTTTCTTGTATTTGTTTTATTTGATTAATTTGATTTGTCATTTTATTTATCTCCTTTGTTATATAATAAGTATATCAAATCATATCACATAGTCAAACAATTAGTTTTCCTAGATTCCCAATTTTCCTATATAGTCGTTGCTTAGAAAAAAAAAAATAAAAAAAAGTTCTAAGGAGACCATATTTTTGGGAAAATGGAAAAAACCGCAGAAAACATACCATTACAGAGAAAAAGTTTTGGGAAAACTTTGGGAAAAATTCCTAGATTTTAGGAAAAATACTGTTTCTAGGATTGTTTTTCGTGCAAATTTTTTTTTTATTTTTATTTTCTAAGGAAGTGCTATATAGTATTTTTAGAAATAGAAAGTGATTCGTGATGCCTCAAAGAAGTAAATTGGTTCGTACAACTAAAGACCTTACAGACAAACAAAAAAGGTTTATTGATATACTTGTAATGAAGTGGGGTCAAATAACAAAGACCGATGCGTTGTTAGAAGCTGGATATACTCCTAAGACAAGAGAAAGTGCCTTTGTCCTTGCATCGAAGTTAACAAACCCAGATACAAACCCTCATGTTTGTCGATACATGGAAAAAAAATTGTTAGAAGAAAAAGAAAAGTATGAAAAAGATAAATTAAGAAGATACAAAATACTAGATGATTTACGAGACCAATCTTCTGCCAAAGGACAATTTACTGCATCTATTAATGCGGAATATCGTTCTGGTCAGTTAGCAGGATTATATGTAGACCACAAACAAATAACCCATTCAACTTTGGAAGGAATGAGTAGAGACCAATTAGAAAAAAGACTAGAGGAATTAGAGTCTAAAATTGGCGAAGCAAAAAACATAATTGATGTTACACCAGACAAAATCGAAACTAAGTAAAGTAACGAACCAAGCACAAGTAAAAATTAAAGACGACCCAGTGCGAGATGTTAGTTATAGATTTAGAACAACACAGGGTAGAAATATTTATACAATACAAGACAAAGCAGTTGTGTGTATTGCTAATACATTTAAGCTACCAATTACTATGATAGAATTAGAAATGTATTCACAAAAGGATGCAAAAGAATTTACAATATTTTATACAGTGTGGTCATATGAAAAAGGTTATGGTCGAAATATATTAAACGAATTGTTACCATTATTACAAACTGAGAGATTTGTAACATTGTCACCAAAAACAGAAATGGCTAAAAGGTTTCATTTAAGAAACGGAGCTAAATTAATATCGGATAATGAGACCAGTTACAATTTTGAATATTTTAGATAACACTCATATAGATGGTAGAAGTAAATGTGGTCGTTGATTGGTGTATCTCTTCTCGTAATCGTTTGAGTTCACCTTTTCTTCTTCTCTTTTCACGAATGTTTATAGATTTTAATTCTAAATAATTGTTATAATATTTCTGCCACTTTACTTGTCTCGTGGTAAATTTAACGAGATTACTTGTCTCGTGGTAAATTTAACAAGACCTTTTTGCAATGCTTTAATGTACGATTGACTAATATGTTCTGGTTCTAATAATGCCCAATCACACACTAAATTAAAATCTCTACTATTTCCTACTAACCAGTTGTGAGCTTCACATTTTAATAATGCAGATTTTCTATCACTGTGTGGTACGAGAACATCTTCAATACAATTTAAAACAACATAACAAAATAATTGTTCTTCTGGATTGCGTTCTGTGAACAAGACTTGTTTACTATTATAATATCCTAAAACTGCCAATACATTTGGTTGCGGTAAATACATTAATGTCCGTATAACTTAATAGCATCAACTAAAAATTCCTCATATGTTTTTGTTAACGGACTTCCCTTGTTTTTATGTAATATATATTGAGCATAGATAGTATCAATATATAAATGTCTATCATCTGGCATCAAGGTTCGTGGGTCGAGGTTCTCCATCAACTCTTTTATGTTATCAAGATGCAGATTTAAGAACTCTTCAAAATCCTCATAACTTATCTCTGTAAACAGAACTGTCTTTGGAGTCTTCTTTGTCATTGACTAATACAACACCTTCCCCTTTGCAAACACTACAGATAACATATTCGCCTTGTTGTTTTTTGTCGAGAGTTTTTTTTCCTACAGAAGCTATAGCTTCTTTCCAAGCATCATCCATCATACCCATTTTTTTCTCACAATAATAATAATTGTTTTGATACCTCTCCACCAGAGTCATATTTTTTGCTTTCTCCCTTTGGATAAGGTTCTGTTTCATATAACATATTTTTTTTAATTTCTTTTTTTGTTTTCTTATCAGCTAAAATATATATGTAGCGATGCTTTCTTGGTCTTGTAACAAACTCATATTTTTCATTATTATTTTGCATTTCACTTAGTGTAGCTTGAGCAGTTATTGTTCGACTATGTTTATTGCTACCAATTATTCTCCACTCTTTTCTTTTAGCACTGAGACCTGTGTACATAAAATTTGTAGCTTGATAAATGTAACCAACATGGTTTTGTGAAGTGTCAGCATAACTTACAATTATTTTAGGCTTAGGTAAAAGTTTCAAAGAGTGAGAAACTAATATGGATGCTTCGTTTTTTTTATTATCTTGTAAACATAACCTTTTTAACTCTAACACCATATGCTTATAATTGTCTCCACATATACCACGACATAAAGCATCACTAGCTGGTATTCCATAAGTAATAACTCCAATTAAATCTTTTTCTTTATATAATCCAAAAGCAAAACTTATATGAGGTATTCTTTTCGCATAATGTTTTTTTAATAACCAAGGATAAGTTTCCTCACTTTTTATTTGTAAAACTTTTAGATTCATAATCTTTTTCAGCTATTTCTATAAAATAATCTCTTTTTATTTTAGATAATTTATCCCATTCTTTATTATTACAGTTAGATAATTTTTTAGCTACTTGTAAATAATAATAACTTGAATCTGTAGATTTAGTAATACTCATTTCTGTCCATTCATCAACTGCTTCTTTAATTTCTCTATTTTAATTTGTTCTTTTTTAGATAAGTAAGTAATGTAATCATTTACTAATTTACCAATCATAGCTGCTGGGTTGCGGTATTTTTTTTCACACAATCCTTTTAGTAATTGAAAATCTTCTACTCGTATTGCTACTGTTCTCCATTTAGTCGTGTCCATAATAATCTCCTATAAAGTTAATAATATTAAATACAACCAAACGATTGTATTAGCTCCAAAAATAGTTATTAAAAGTATTTTTGCCATGTCTTATTAAATATGTGATATTACAAAATAAGTCAAGTAATATTATATTGTTTCACCAAAATTATCACCTATTGCTACATCCACTTTCATAGGTACTAAAAACTCTACACAGTTCTCCATAGTCTCTTTTATAATATCAATATCTTTTTTATCTTTTATACTAAAACACAATTCATCGTGAACCTGTAATAGTGGCAAGTGACCCAAGGTTGCACAATCCAACATTGCTTTCTTTGTAGAGTCGGCACTTGTTCCTTGTATCAATCGATTAAGACTTTTGTATGTGTAAGCTCGTTTAATGTTTTTAGCACCATACTTTGCACTAGCATTTTCAAATTTTTCTGCTTGATGTACTCCAAAGTCTTTTGGTTCAAATAAATCAAAACGACATTTCCTTCCTAATTTAGTTCGTATTACACCTTCGTTTTGTGCTTTATCCATACACTTATCG
>VTLG01000196.1_pt1 | contig 18628 bp, 16 predicted proteins | sample 4694571 | NCBI WGS metagenome assembly VTLG01 (sample SAMN12604809, study PRJNA352737) | marine metagenome | biome: ENVO:00000447; feature: ENVO:00000209|ENVO:00000569|ENVO:01000036; material: ENVO:00002151; isolation source: viral sequences binned using virsorter ...
GAGACACTAGCACACTACGACCTACGTGGTGAAATATCCAAGAAGATCGGATACGCTCTTGCTGAGAAGTACGACAGAAAGATCTTCAGATCTATCACTAAGGCAGCTAGACAAGCTAGCCCTATCACAAAGGCTAACTTTGTAGAGCCCGGTGGAACACAGATCAAAGTTGGTGCAGCAGGCACAAATGCTGACCAAGCTTATACAGCTACTTCACTAATCAACGCTTTCTACGATGCAGCTGCTGCACTAGATGAAAAAGGTGTATCTCAAGAAGGTAGAGTAGGTGTATTGAACCCAAGACAGTACTACGAACTTATCCAAGAGACAGGTTCTAACGGTCTTATCAACAGAGACGAGACAGGTGACGCATTACAAACAGGTAACGGCATCGTTGAAATCGCTGGAATCAAGATCTACAAGTCAATGAACATACCATTCTTTGGTAGATTCGGTACTAAGTACGGTTCTGTATCAGGCACAAACCCCGGAGTAACAGATCCCGGAAACACAGGAAGCTTCACAGAAGTTGAAATGGTTGACGAGACAGCTGGCTCAGGTGCTGTTAAAACTGTAAACTCTTACGGTAATGGTACATCTGACTTCGAGAACTCATGCGGATTAATCTTCCAGAAGGAAGCTGCTGGTGTTGTTGAAGCAATCGGACCACAAGTACAGGTAACATCTGGAGACATTTCAGTTGTATACCAAGGTGACGTGATCCTTGGAAGACTAGCAATGGGAGCAGACGCACTTAACCCTGCTGCTGCTGTTGAGTTGTACGCTGGTACAAACACAGCCCCATCAGGCTTCTAATTTTTATTCTTATACGGGGGCTTCGGCTCCCTTTTTTTCTTATGGCTACCACAACTATTGACACCGATACCGAACTATCCGCAGTGAACTCTATACTGGGTAGCATAGGTCAAGCACCAATAACACAATTAAAAGATCCCACCACTGGAGCTATAGCTAACGCTAACCCAGAAATACAATTTATATATAATCTACTACGTGATGCTAATGTTGACACACAGGCGGAAGGCTGGCATTTTAACAGAGAACGTCATGTAACATTTAACAAAGATTCTGTTACAAATAAAATAGCTATATCAGATGACATAGTTAAGATAGATCTACCAGATAACTGGAGCAGAAGACATTATAACTTTGTCAGACGTGGCGGATTCTTATATGATAAAATCAAACACACTGATGTCTTTACTGATATGGCTGACTCAATCGAGCTAGATGTAATTAGATTATATAACTATGAAGATCTACCTCCTGTATTTAAAAGATACATAACTTACAGAGCTTCACGTGTGGCAGCTACACAGCTTGTAGCTAACCCACAACTTGTACAATTATTAGGACAGCAAGAAGCATTAGCACGTGCTGCTCTTATGGAGTACGAGTGCAACCAAGGCAATCATAGTATGTTTGGATTTGAAGATGATACAGCATACGCAACCTATCAACCATGGAGAAACCTTAGAAGATAATGGCAGGCATTACACAAACTATCCCTAGCTTTGTCTCGGGCATTTCAGAACAACCAGATCACTTAAAATTTCAAGGACAGCTAACGGATATTGTAAATGCAATACCTGATATTACACTTGGACTATATAAAAGACCGGGTGCAAAACGTATAGGAACCACACCTCTTGCTAATGTACAGAGTGGTGGTTCTTGGTTTCATTACTTTCGTGATGAGACAGAAGGATCTTATGTAGGTCAAGTCGCAGCTGACGGTCAAGTCAGAGTATGGCGTTGTAGTGATGGATTACAGATGACTACAGCCTATGGTACAGGTGGTCAAACAGCTATACAAAATTATCTTGCAACAAGTGAACCAGAAAATTTACAGTTCCTTACTATTAACGACACTACCTTTGTTAGTAGTCGTGATAGCTCTAACGCTAATACTTTAATAGGTACAACAGGAACTACGGATGATAGACCAGAAGCTCATTGTGCTATGGTCGAACTACTACGAACAGAAAATGGACGTCAATACGGTATTAATATATACGATAGCTCTGCTACTTCTAGCCTCACTACTGTAAAGCGAGCTACTAAAGTTAAAATTACAGGTAATAACTATGACGAGGGAGATGGCTCAGGTCACTGCCCCGGTATAGGTACAGAAGTATATGCTGTTACAGCTGCTGGAAGTTATGGTGCTACAACTAACGTGGTACATGTAAAGAACAGTAGTGGTACAACACTAACTACAGGTAAAGATAACTTAACATTTCGTATAACTGCTTTAGGTCAGCAAGGTGTTAGCCCTAACTATAGTGCTAGCAGCAATGGACCGGGTGGTAATAACTACAGATGTAGCTACAACCTAGAAGTTGTATTACTTCATGGTGGAGAAGGCTGGGATGTTGGTGATGTTATACGTGTAGAACCCGAGCATGCAGCTACTGCTAACAGCTCTGACGGTCAAGCATACATAGAAGTTACTGTCACAGAAATAGAAACTACTCAGGTTAAAGCTACGTTATCTAGTGCAGGCGATGGTCTTATACGTCCAGCTCCTACACCTTTTGATGCTGATACAGCTGTAACAGCTGATACTATATTAGCTGGTATTGTTGATGATTTACCGGCTGGTATAAGTGCTAAAGTTATAGGACCGGGTATATATTTATCTAGTGCTAACCCGTTTAACGTAGAAATAGCTGAAGAAGATCTCATGCGAGTCTTTCAAAAATCAGTAAATGATGTTACATTACTACCTAATCAATGCAGACATGGATATATAGTAAAGGTACAAAATGCTAGAATGTCTGACGAAGATGACTACTATCTACGATTTGACGGAGAAAATCAGCTAGACGGTGCCGGAGCATGGACAGAATGTGCAAAACCGGGTATAGCTAAAACTTTAACTAACATGCCGTTGGTTATACAACGTACAGGATTAGCTAACCAAGGTACAAGTAGTGAGATAGCTACATTTACTGTCAAACAGTTTACATATCAAGATAGACGTGTAGGTGATGATAATACTAACCCTATGCCTACCTTTGTAGGTAAACGTATTAACAAAGTATTGTTTTTCCGTAATAGATTAGCATTATTAGCAGGCGAAAACGTCATATTATCCAGACCGGGTACGTTAGGAACTCCTGACTTTTTTATAGAATCAGCTCTAACCGTATCAGCTAGTGATCCTATTGACATATCTGCTGCCTCTATGTTTCCGTCTGATATATTTGATGGTATAGAAATCAATGCTGGACTACTTGTATTTAGTACAAACCAACAATTTTTACTATCCACAGACGATACTGTACTGAATCCAGATACAGCCAAGCTACGTAGTGTGTCTACATTTAACTATAATAAAGATATACCTCCTATATCGCTAGGTACTACTATATCTTACCTTGACAACTCTGGTAAATTTAGTCGATTAAATGAAATGGCTAATACATCTAGAGAAGGAGAGCCTGATGTCGTAGAAATTAGCAAGCTAGTACCTACATTATTACCCAAAAATCTAGATTTACTTACTAATTCACGAGAAAACTCTCTTATATTGATAGGTAAAACTAATTCTGACATAGTATTTGGTTATAAATACTTAGCTATAGGTGATAAACGACAGCAACAAGCATGGTTTAAATGGAAATTAAACAACCCATTACTGTATCATTTTATTATAAATGACGAATATTTCTTTTTAGATACAGATAACTTCTTACAAAGTATAAAACTTGTACAGTCTGACACTGATCCTGTTATTACACAGGATGATATTCTTTATCAGATACATCTAGATAATCATACTACTGTAACTGGTGGTGTATATAATGCAAGTACAAACTTAACAACATTTACTAACCAATCAGACTGGATAGATCAAGTCACTTCACCTAATTATAGTCTAGCTATTATTGACTTAAATACTAACTCAACTCGATTAGCAAGGTATGCTTTACCTACTGTAATTAATGGGGATGACTTTACAGTTCCCGGAGACTGGTCTACAGGTTCGTTTACTATAGGGTATTTATACGAGTATCTAATTAAGTTTCCTAGAATTTATCCTAAAAAAATTTCTGGAGAAAAATCTTTTGCCGATGTTAACTCATCACTTATTTTACATAGACTTAAATTACACTTTGGTAAGATAGGTCTTTACGAGACTACATTAACTCGTGTAGGTAAATCTGATTATACAGAGGTATATGAATCACCACTGTTAGACGAGTACGAAGCGTCAGACGCACCTTATTTAGAAGAGTATATTAAAACTATACCTGTCTACGAGAAGAATAAAAACGTAGATATTACACTTAAATCAAGTCACCCAGCTCCAGCTACCCTAAGAGCAATGGCATGGGAGGGAGACTACTCACCATTATTTTACAAACGTGCCTAATTACATACACCCAATCACTATCGAGGCTGCCACAGAGGTAGCCTCCAACCTACGCTTAGAAGACTACAGAGAGGTCACAGAAGGCCACGGACTTGATCCGAGGGTGTTTCTACCTATGGTCGCTAAAGAAGGCTCTGCTGTGTATTTCACAGTCCCTGACGGCAAGACTGCCGGACTAGCCGGAGTAGGAGACGGTGGAGCTATCTGGATGTTATGCACTCCAGAGATTCATCGTTATCCCATCACATTTGCGAGAGAAGCCAAACGGTATGTCGATAGCCGTAAAGAGCCACTCTTGTGGAACATAGTAGACTGTAGAAATACAGTACATTTAAAACTATTAAAGTTTTTAGGTTTTAAGTTCTTACGTAAAGTTAAGAATGGACCATATCAATTAGATTTTATAGAATTTTGCCGTGTGCGTAGATGCTAATGCGGCAGCTAGAAATGCTGCCAGACAAAGATGGATGGAGAAGGATGCTAAGTATCGTTCAGAATCCTTAAAATTTTGGAACAGAGAAACGTCTGCTGTTCGTGGTATGCAACGTGCTGCCACAGGTTATAGCCGAGCTATCAGTAATGACTACCAGCGAGCCTTGTATGTACAGGGTCAAGCTAGGAAAGCTTACCAAGCAGGCTTTATAAAATATCAACAAACAAAAGGCTCAGTCGATGAAGGTGGTCGAGATAGACGAGCTCGAAAGAAAGGATTAGTTGCTTTAACAAGAGCAAGAGGACAGCTAGATAATGCTGTACAGAAAGAGTTTGGAGTACAGATGCAGAGACGCTACAGAGCAAGACTACTGAAGATGCAAAGCGTTCAAGCACAAACAAGACAATCACTTGGTATACGACCAGAGTATGGTGCTCCAGTATTGATGCCTCCATCTGATAGACTCAGTGGTGCGTTAAGTATTGCAAGTACTATTGTAGGTATTGCAAGTGGATTAGGAGAGCTAGGCATGTTTAGTAAAAGTGCTTCTAAAGGTCTCGAAGGTCTAGGAGCAGTAGAAGGTTTAAAAAGTATAAATATGGCTTCAGATGCTCTTACTGATGCACTTCAATTACCAACTACAGTCGGTGGTGGTATACTAGGAGCAGATTCATTTACTGATTATATATCAGGAGCACGAGGAGCATGACACAATCTTATTTTGAATATCTAGGGAGACAGGAAGCTGCTCCCTTTACTAACGAGAAGTTAGATTACGAACAAACAGAACCTGATCTAACTAAAGCAGTCAATGAACAGATTGACAAAAACATCAAGGATAGGCAGCAGTTTTTCCAAGACAATATTGAACGCTACAATAAAACAGTAGCTGGTAAAACTGCTAGAAATATACAAAACCTTTATCAACTTACTAGAACTGGTAAGGCATTTTTAGATCAGCGTCAAGAGTTTAGAGAAGATAGAAAAGCTTTTGACGAGCTTATAGCTATCTACAATGACCCTGAGAAACGTGGTCAGTATGCCATTGTTGAAAAAAATCTTCAAGAAGTAGAAGGTGATCTTAGAAATGATGAAGATGTAGAAATAGCAACTATCGAGCAGACTGGTACAGACACAACAGGTCAAGTTGTATCAGGCAATCAACTGCTTGATTTTAAAAAATCTATAACATCTAACGAGTTTTTAAATGGTAGACACGCAGCAAAAAGTATGTCAACCTACTGGCCAAAGTACTTAGAGATAGCTAAAGGTAGTTTATTATATAATAACAAGTTATATGAAGACTTAACATTCTCAGAAAAGCAAGAGTGGATGAAAGTTGCAGGGGCTAACTTTGTAGCTATGTTTGCTAAGGCTAATCCTCGAATGACAGAGCATCAAGTTATTACAAACTTTATGCCTAGTTTTGATACATCAGCAAAAGCATGGGACACTCAGAACTTTGATGTAGAAAATAGTGCAGTTAATACTCTACGTTCTAATACAGCTACTCAAAACTATGTTAACGCTATCAAAGTCTCAGCTGAAGCATTTAGTAATCCTAATGTTAAATCTGCTACCATCAGTAGTGTCTATAGTAAATCTGGTTTTATAGCAAATAAAACAGCAATACTTCAAGCTGAAGGTCATCCTAATCCAATTAGACAAGCTAATAAGATGTGGGCTGATATGATTATAGCTAACATAGATCAGTTTGATGAACAGGATATAGAATACTTATTACATCATGATAAGTTTGTAGCCAAGCAGCATGCCGGTACTGGTAAATTATCTAGTTACTCTGAGATACAACCAGCTAATGCTAACAAAATAGCCAATGCTTTTATAAAAAATAACAAAGATAATAATAGAGACTCAGAAATAAAAAGACGTGACGATATATTTTTACGTCTTGAGAATGGTCAAGAAGTTCCACGAGATGTACTTACTACATTTAGTAATGAAGATATTAGAGGTCAAGTAGAAGAAGCACTAGAAGCTGGTGAAAAGTCTGAGTTCAGTAGACCTGAGTTCAGTGTTAAGTCTGAATTATTTTACTCACTATCTGATGGTAGAGCTAAAGAGTTAGCTGCAATACAAGGTAATCCAGAAAAATATGGTGATTATACTTGGCGAACTACTACAACTAAAGATATATATGACCAAGCTGGTGAATACTTTAAAGAAGAATACAAAAAAAGATTTGAGTTAAGTGGTGATAGAAATGATGCACTTGAAAAAGCACAAGAAGCTACCATAACAGCTATGAAAAATGGTGAGTTTGATGATGTGCTTAGTGATATAATTGAAGATACTAAAATTGCTAAATCTCTTAAATTACGTAAAGTATACGAAGCTGATACAAAGTCTGCACTTAATTCTAATTTATTACTAGAAGGAGAAGAAGATCCTGTAATTAACGCTGAAAAGTATTTTAATGGTGATGTTGATAAACTAGATCATACATGGACTTTACTTGCTCAACTATATCCTAACAAAGGACCACTAAAATTAGCACATGATAGATTAGTTAAACTTGGTAAGATAAAACCTATACCGGGTCTAATGTTTGATGCAGATGTTAAAGTATTAGATAGTCCATTACTAAATCAAAACAACAACGCTACTAAAACTATTATAGCAGCTGATAACGGTGTAACTAACAGTGAGAACTATAATGAAATGTTAGGTGCTTTATCAAAGAATCAGGAACAGCATGGTGGTATAGATGCTATCAAAGGTCCAGACGGAAACTACGTTACAGAGTTACCATTAGGTAAGCCTTTGTCAGAACACACTATACAAGAAGTGTTTGGCTTGGTACAAGCTGGTTATACAAACATAGGTCTATATGATATGACACCAGCAGCATTGAAACAGGTGTTTACTGATAATATGGGACAGATAGATTTTACCAGACTGTTTGACGAAAAAGCACAATCTAAACTATTAATGGCTAGATTGTATCACAAAGCAAACAACCAACATTTATTTGGTAATGCTGACACATCATACAGAAGACTGATGAATTTTACAGAAGATCAGATCGAACAGTATGAGTCAATGATTGAAGAAATACCACCATTTATGAGATTAAATACACTTTATGGTCCAGCCGCTACGGAGGCTATTAACCAAAACTTATAACTATGGAAGAAATAAATGTAGAATACGATCCTACGGGATTTACTTCTACTGAGGAGTTAGAAAAAAGGCTTGAAGAAGAATCTATCGCACAAGATAAACTTAATGAAGCTCAAGCACTAGCTGTTCAACAAGAAGAAGAAAAAGAACAAGAACAAATAGATCCTAGAATGACCAACGACAAGTGGGGGCTAAAAGCTTTTGCTAAAGAAGGTCAATCTATTCTAACTGGTGGTATACAAGATACTATTTCTTCCAGTACTACATTCGCAGAACGTACATACGATGCTGTGACTGGTAAGATGCAAGAGGAGAAAGAACAGCAAGGTTATTACAGACCAGACTGGGATCCATTTGTTGACGAAGATGACCCTATCATAACTAAAACATGGTGGGGTAAACTTTTAAGAGGTACAGTACATTTTGGTAGTTTAGCTGCTGGTATCGTGCTATCTGCTAAAGGATTAGCCGCAGCTGGTATACCCTTACTAGGAGCAGCTTCTACTAAAATGTTAGGACTTGGAACTGTCACCCGAGCTATGGCTATTGGTGGTATTTCTGACTTAATATCTAAAGAATCAGATGGTCATAATGCTCTAGGAGCTTTGACTAAACAGTATGGTTGGATGGATACTCCACTAACTACTAAAGATACTGACCATCCTATGATGATGAAGTTTAAAAACATTGTTGAAGGTATGGGTATAGGTTTAATATTTGACGGAGCAGCTCATTTAATAGGAAAAGGTAGAGCTGGTGTTAAGAATCAAATTATAAAACGTAATAATAGTATAGAACAGCAAACAACAACTCAAGCTTTAGCACAAATACGTCAGGCAGATACTAACTTTCGTGCTGCTAAAAATGCACCCATAGCACAAAGACATCAAGGTGCTAATGTATCTGAGGTTGACCCCGGTCAGGCTAGAGATCAGCTAAAACGTACACGTACAGATTGGGGATCTGAAGATGGATCTACTGGTTCTGTAACTACAGCCGTAGAACGTGAGCGTATAGCTTTAGAAGGTGGTACAACAGACGAAGTAGTTGAACGTACACTACGAGGTCTGATGAGCGATGAAAAGTTTAAAGCTGAAATGGAGTCTGTAAAAGGTAACAGAAAAGCTTTAGCTGAAGTATGGCGTGATGCTATTCATAATTATAGACAGATTACAGAAGGCAGAAGTGCAGCTGATATGCCTGCTGAAGAATACTTAAATCAGTTATTCGAGAAACAAAAGGCTACTATACCTTTAGGCGATGAGACATTTGAGACTTGGTCTGCTGAAACAGTTGTTACAGCTGACTTAGTTGTAGGCTCTTTGCTTAAACAGCTACGAGACACTGGTATAGCTGGTAGAGAACTAGCAGATTACGTGTCATTAGATGACATAGACGGACCAGCAAAGCAGATTGTAGATACAATGTTAACTGCTTTGACACAAACTAAGAAATCTAGGTTTGTAGCATCTGATTATTTTAGATCATTTGGTGCTGGTAAAACTAGACAACAGATAAACGATGCAGTTAATCAAGCTGTAGCGTCTGATATGCAAGATGTTAAAGATTCTATACTTTCTATTCTTAAGATTGCTAAAGATGATGCCGATGATAACTTATTAAACGCACTGTTTGAAGCATTTTCTATGATGAAAAATGTAAATAATCTAGATGACTTCGATAACTGGGCAAGAACTATATTAAGAGGTGGTCAAATAGCAGGCGAAGGACCAGAACGCACTGGTGCATTAATACGTAGTTTACAAGAAATGATAAGTCACAGTGTACTTAGTGGACCTAAAACACCACTTCGAGCACTTTTAGGTACAGGTAGTGCAACATTTTTACGTCCTATTTCTACATTTATAGGGGCTACTATGCGATTTCCTTTTACTGGAGACGCAGCTACAGTCCGTGCTAGCTTATCATCTATGAATGGTATGTTAGAAGCAATACCAGAAGCATTTGATTTATTCTTTACTAAGTTAAACGGTTACTGGAGTGGTGATATCTCTACAATTAAAACTAGATTTATTGAGTTTACTAAAGGTGACGCTAACTGGGAACTAATGCGTAGATGGGCAGAAGATAGCGGAAGAGCAAGTAGAGAAGATCGTGCTATTTTTGCAATGACTAACATGATTCGTGGTATAAATAACAATAATCTTTTTACTTACTCTACTAAAATAATGGCAGCGACTGACGATGCTTTTACATTCTTACTTGGCAGAGCTAAGATGAGAGAAAAAGCAATGCGTCGAGTACTGGACATAGAAGGTAGTGGTGTACAGTTACCAGAAATTAATACCAGTGTTATGAAAGCATATGAAGATGATTTCTACACAGAAATATTTGATGGTAATGGTAACATCAAAGATGATGCAACTATGTTTGCAAAGAAAGAGGTAACATTAACACAAGATTTAACTGGCTTTGCAAAAGGTCTTAATGATGTTATGACATCTAATCCTTTTGTTAGACCATTCTTTCTATTTGCTAGAACTGGTGTAAACGGATTAGCACTGACTGGTAAGCATACCCCCGGATTTAACTTTTTAGTAAAAGAGTTTAATGACATAGCTTTTGCTGGACCTAAAGATATACCTAACCTTAAAAAGTATGGTATTAACACAGTAGAAGAATTACAAAACGCTAAGGCACTACAAACAGGTAGATTAGCGATAGGCTCTGCTGTAACCTTTATGGGTATACAAGCATGGCAGTCAGGTAGACTTACTGGTGATGGTCCTACAGATAGACAGATGAGACAGGGTTGGATAGATGGTGGCTTTTTAGCTGGAACTATCGAACTTGGTGGTGTTAGAGTTAACTACGAAGACATCGAACCTTTTGGTCTAATACTTAGAACTATTGCTAACGTAGGTGACGCTAGTATATTAATGGGTGAAGAGTGGACAGAAAAAGAATTACAAAAGATTTCTCTTGTTATAGCTCAAGCTGTTACAGGTAAATCTTACTTAGCTGGATTACAGCAACTGGTTGATTTAACAGCTGGACGCCCCGGTCAGGTAGAACGTATAGTTGCTAGTATTACAAACAATACTGTACCGCTTGCAGCTTTACGTAATGAAATGGGTAAATTACTTAGTCCACATATGCGTGAAATTAACTCTGGTGTATTTCAGTCTTGGCAAAACCGTAACCTAGCTACTGAAGTTTTACCCGGTATAGAAGGTCTACCTATTAAGTATGATATGCTAAACGGTCAACCACTTAAAAAACATGACTTTATGACTCGTGCATTTAACATGATTAGCCCTATACAGCTAAACATGGATCAAAGCCCGGGGCGACAATTCTTGTTTAATAGTGGTTATGATTTAAGAATTAGTACATTTTATGCACCCGATGGTACTAATCTAACTGACGACGCTGGTATCCGATCTCAGTTCCAACAAGCTATAGGTCAGTATAATTTAGAAGCACAGCTAGAAAAACTAGCTCAAGATCCTAAAGCTATTGCATCTATGAATTTGATGAGAGCTGATATACGTGCTGGTAAACGTGCAGAGTTTAATGCTAGAGATTACTACCACAATATCATGATTGACAGAATGTTTAAAGAAGCTAGAAGATTAGCTTGGAATGACATTAAATACAGATCAGATATACTAGCTCTTATTAGTGAGCAGAAACAGAAAAAACTAGAACAGGAATATAAAACTAATCAATCAAACAACCTTCTTACAATGTATAAGTAATGGCAACAACTTTCGTAGATTATGTAGGAGACGGAAACGCTACGAAGTCGTTTTCCTTTCCTTCTTACAAAGAGTCTGATATTAAAGTAGACGTCGAAGGCGTCGTTAAAACATCAGGTTCACATTATAACATTACCAGCTACACTACAACAGGTGGCGGTAATGTTGTATTTACTTCCGGTAATATACCAGCTAGTCCATCTAATATTCGTATCTATCGTGATACAGATGTAGATTCAGCTAAGGCGACCTATACAGCAGGGTCATCAGTTAAGGCAGGCGATCTTAACAACAACAACAAGCAGTTATTATATGCTGCTCAAGAAGAAAAGAATCAGACAATACAATCAACTGATATTAAAGATAGTGCTATATCTAATACCAAACTTGGAGCAGATGCAGTCACAGGTGCTAAGATAGCTGATGATTCTATTAACTCAGAGCATTATGTAGATGGCAGTATTGATACACAACATATTGCTGACGCACAAATAACTACAGCTAAGATAGGAGACGGTCAAGTAACTACAGCTAAAATTTCAAATGGTGATGTAACTACAGCTAAGATAGCAGCTGATGCAATTACTAATGCTAAGATAGCTGACGACAGTATAGACTCTGAACATTATGTTGATGGTAGTATTGACACAGCTCATATAGCTGATGGTCAAGTTACACATGTAAAGTTAGCTAATGATGCAGTAGATGGAGATAATATAGCCGATGATTCAATTAATAGTGAGCATTACGTAGATGGATCTATTGATACAGCTCACATAGCTAGTGCTCAGGTTACAGATGCAAAGCTTGCTTCTAACTCTGTTACAACATCTAAAATTACAGATGCAAACGTAACAACAGATAAAATAGCTAATGACGCAATTACCATAGGTAAGATTGGCTGTGAGCAAACTACAATAACTGACAGTGACTCACACCTACCAACTTCTGGTGCTGTTGTAGATTATGTAGCTGCACAGTTACTACCATTTGGTGGTTTTGAAGCAGTAGCTACAGAGCTAGCGTTTCCTAACACACAACCAGCTAGTGGTGTTGCTATATCTATATCAGATGCTGGTGGCGTTGTATTTAATGGATCAGGTAGTAGCACAACAGGTAGAACTGTAGGTGGAACTACTGTAACTATTAATAACGCACCGTCTAGTTTAAATGGAGAAACATTAGTAGCTGGTGTAGGGCTTATAGTTACATCTACAGGCTCCGGTCAGATATATAACTATCACAAAATACTAGGTAAAGAAACTGATATTAAACAACTTAGTGATGATATCAATGATTTTAACGCTCGTTATCGTGTAAATGCTGGAGAACCCGGATCTAGTAATGATGAAGGTGATTTAGTATATGATACTACTGCTAACAAGATGAAGGTCTATGATGGCTCATCTTGGGGAGAGGTAGCTTCTACAGGTGAATTTAAGTTTTTATTCTTATGTCCAGCTGGAGGCTCAGGTGCTCCTACTATTAATGGTAGTATTGCTACATACGATTTAAGAGAAAGTAGTAATTCTGGAACAGCAGCTAGTGTAACTATTGCAGCTCAACTTCTTGTAAGTGTTAACGGTGTTATACAAAAAGCCAACTCAGGCACATCTGCTCCGGCAGAGGGTTTTGCGTTAGTTGATGCTAATACTATTGTCTTTGGAACTAACCTTCCTACTGGAGCTGATGTATTTATAATACAAATAGGTTCTTCTGTAACAGTTCCTACACCGGGAGATGGTACAGTAACTACTGCTAAAATAGGAAGTGGTGCAGTTACCACAGCTAAGATTGCTGATAGTGCAGTTACCACAGTTAAGGTTGCTGATGATGCTGTTACTCTTGCTAAACTTGCAGGGTTAGCTAGAGGTAAAATAATATACGGAGACTCGTCTGGAAACCCAGCAGCTTTATCACTCGGAAGTTCTGGACAAACATTAGTTTCTGATGGAACTGATATTTCTTGGGGCGATGCTGCGGCTGGAGCTACAGGAGGAGGTTCCGATAAAATCTTTTGGGAGAACGGACAAACAGTCACAACTAATTATACAATTACGAATAATTATAACGCTATGTCTGCTGGACCAATAACAATTAACAACGGTATCTCTGTAACAATCGGTACTGGAGAAAACTGGACAATCGTATAAATTATGCCTATTACATTAAGCGGGTCTGGCACAGTGACCGGTATATCGGCTGGTGGTTTACCAGACGGAATAATACAAAGTGCTGATTTAGCAAGCGGTGTTGGTGGTAAAGTTCTTCAAGTTCAATATGCACAAAAAACAGACACAGCTTCTAATAACCTTGCTTCTCAAACTTGGTGGAGTATTTATAATGCTGGTTTACAAGTAACTCTTACTCCTTCTTCAGCTTCAAATAAAATATTATTAATCGGACATCTTACATATTGTGAAGGTTCTGGACAATATTATCAATTTAGATTTGAACAGAATGGTGGTGAAATTACTGAAGTTATTGGTGATGCAGCTGGAAGTAGATTTAGAACTACATCTTTAACAGATAATCAAACAGATAATGCTGCCGGTAGAAGTCACATGATGGTAGCTCAAGTTTCTGCTGGTGATACAAATAGCAGAATCTACAATATGGCAGTACGTCATACATCTGGAATAGCGAGACAAATGTATTTAAACAGAACTTATGTAGATACAAATGCTCATGGCTATGCAAGATCTATTTCATCAATCGCAGCAATGGAGATAGCAGTATGAGTCAATTAAAATTAACCGCAGACAGCGGTGGAGGTACAGTTGCTATCAAAGCTCCAGCCAGTACAACTGGTAATGCAGCTCTTGATCTAACTGTTCCGGGTACAGCGTCAGCTACGCTGGACACATTAGGAAGAGCTGGAAATATTTTACAGGTAATACAAGCAGTTAAAACAGATACAGCAACTACAACAAGTGAAAATACTTTTGTTGATACAGGTTTGAGTGTATCTATTACACCGAGTTCAGCAAGTAATAAAATTTTAGTAACAGCTAACTTAAATTTTTCTGCTGGAGATATGCAGAATATAGCATGGAGATTAGTACGAGGCAGTACAGATATTTACTTAGGTGACGCAGCTAGTAATAGAACAAGAGCAGCAGGGGCTGTAAGAGTATCTACTAATCAAGATGCTGAACATCAAAATGTTACATCAATATTTTTAGATTCTCCTAATACAACATCTGCAACCACTTATAAAGTTCAATGGTGCAGAACATACTCAACAAGTACAATCTATATGAATCGAGCAAGTGAAGACACTGATAATGATGATAGAACTAGGGTTCCTTCAAGTATTACAGTTCAGGAGGTAGCAGGCTAATGGCAACTTTAAATACAACAAACATTAAACATGGCTCCTCCGGTTCTAACAATATTGTTTTAGCTAGTGATGGGAGTACAACTATATCTAACTTGTCAAACGCTGGTAAAATTCTTCAAGTAAAACACGCATTTAAAAAAGATGCTTTTTCAGATACTTCTGGCAATTTTGTAGCTATAACAGGTCTTTCAGTAACTATTGCAGCAGCTTCAACTTCTAATAAATTATTATTTCAATGTAATTTAATGTACTCAACAGGATCACAGGAAATATTTGTTGCACGATTATATGATGGAACGAGTGAAATAACTGATACAAGACCTTCAATAGCGTCAACTGAAAATTACAATGGTTGGATTGTTGACTATAACAAAGCAAGTGTATCAGCAACGGATATTATGACTAATGTATCAGCATCTTATTTACATACACCAACTGATACTAATTCTCATACTTACAATATATATGTTCGTTTACATTCTGGTGGTGATGTATATATAAATAGAAGAGGATATGGTACTGATTTTGGTGGTACTTCAGGTTTCTCAGTAATGGAGGTAGCAGCATAATGGCTTTAACAAAAATAAAAGGTGGAGATGGTGTTACAGACAACACTATCAAAGAAGCCGACTTGCTTGTAGATGTTTCACCTACAAATGATTATGTACTAACTGCAAAGTCAAGTGCAGCTGGAGGTCTAACATGGGCTGAAGCAACAGCTGGTGCAACAGGTGGAGGTAGTGATAAAGTATTTTGGGAAAACTCAAATACTATTACTACTTCTTATACAATTTCAAACAATATGAACGCTGGAACTTTTGGTCCAGTAACAGTAAACAACGGAGTTACAGTAACTGTAGGTTCCGGCGAAACATGGACGGTAATTTAACATGCCTATAACAATAAATGGTTCAGCCGGTACCATAACCGGTATTTCTGTTGGTGGTTTACCAAACGGTATAGTAGATACCGACATGCTAGCTGCGAACGCAGTAACATCAGCAAAGACTAGCGGATTTCAGAGAAGAACTATCTCTAGTCCAGTATCTTTATCTGGTGCTGGAGATCATACTTTTAACCTTACTTCTGGTGTAAGAGAGTTTGAAATAATACTTGAAAACGCTAGTTCTAATAATAATTCTAATATGCTTTTATATCTTCGTGATGCTGGTGGTACTGAAAGTAGTGGATACGGATATGCTTCTGGATACCATAGGGGATCTTCTACTGGTAGAGAAGGAACTGTTACTAACTTTACTAGCAGTTTTGAAACATATGGTTTAGATGCAACTAGCTACCAAATATGGGGTAAATGGAAACTATGGAATCCAACTGGTAATACATGGGTTGCGGAGCACACATTTTGGGGTAGTCAAGCAAATAATCATACATTTTATGGTAATGGCTATAAAATTTTAAGTGACACCATAACAAGCTTTAATATAGCATGCAAAATTGGACAATTTGACTCTGGCACTATGACAGTAATTCAAACGATGGGAGATACATAATGACAATAAAAATGGTTGGCTCCTCTTCGGGGTCAGTAGCACTCGATGCTCCAGCATCAACAACAAGTGGTGCAAATATAGAGTTTAAGTTACCTGTAGCTGACGGTAGTGCTGGACAAGTATTACAAACTGATGGGTCTGGTAATCTAAGTTGGGTTACAATGCCTTCACAAGGTGTAGCAGTTGTAGATGAATTTAGAACAACTAATACGCAGACTATCAATACAACTGGAGATTTAGCTAGTCATTGGGAAAGAAATGATAATACTTTTACTCAGGTTGGTACAGGATTAACACATCTTGGCAGCGGAGTATTTCAATTTGGAGTTACTGGTATTTATTTAGTATCTTTTGCTGGATCTATTTTCAAAACTTCTGGAGATAATAGATTTATTGGACTTCGTACATATTATAGCTCGGACTCAGGTAGTAATTATAATATGATGTCAATTTCTTATGGATCAATTAAATATATTACCGGTGAAACATTTGATTTTATCGGTTCTGATGTAGTAATTGATGTCCAAAACGCTGGTACTTCAAGATTAAAATTTAACTCAACATCTTCTGTTATACATACTTGGACTGGTGGGCAAGACTGGGCTGGTACTGGAAATGCTAATACCAACACCACAAGTTTTAGAGTAATTAAATTAGCGGACACATAAACAAACAATTATTTTTAAACAATGGCATACGATCATGAAGCAATCTACTCTGCATACAAAGGCACAGTAGTATCAATAGACGATGGCAAGGGAGCCTTCGACAAAGATGGTAACCCAGTTACCTTAGATAATAACAAAGTAGTTGCAGCTCGCAAATCTATAGACGACGCTTTTGCAGCTACAAAATATCAAAGAGATAGAGCAGCTGAATATCCTACATGGCAAGATCAGCTAGATAAGATCTATCACTCAGGGGTAGATGCTTGGAAAGCGGATATTAAAGCAATCAAAGATAAATACCCAAAACCATAGGAGGGTAAATAATGTCACGAATAATCGTAGACGCTATACGTAACTCGTCAGCTGGTTCTGACGGGATTACGCTTAGTTCAGATGGTAAGGTAGCTTTTCCTAATACAAGTACAGGTAAGATTGTGCAAGTTTTACAGACAGTTAAAAAAGATACAACCAGTTCAGCTAATAATGGTTTTGTTGATATTTCTGGTATGAGTCAAGCTATAACCACTACAGGATCAAACAAGGTACTTGTCAGATTTCATCTACATGGTGGAACTGTAGGAGGTTATGCCTTTAATGTAAGGCTTGCTAGAACAACGAGTGGTACAACAACAAATGATTTACTTATAGGAGATGCTGGTAGCGGTCAAGTAAGATCAACAACGGGTGGTAATTCTAACCATGCAGATTGGGAAACTTTTTATATGTCATCTGAATTTTTAGATAGTCCTTCTGCTGGTACTCATACTTACAAACTTCAATGGTCAACTGGACCACAGCCGGGTGGTGCACCAACAATGTATCTTAATAGAGCAGCTAGAGATAACGCAACAAATGACCCAAGAGCAACTTCAGTAATAACAGTTATGGAGGTAGCAGCATAGAACTGCCAACCATAGTATTACCTGATATCAAAAAGATAGAGACTGTCGAAATACCTATACCTACAGCTGACGTACCATACTATAAACCTATGGTAGTTCCTCCGAGCGATCTGAGAGATCAGGAAGATGAACCAGTTAAAACTGTAGAAGAAAAACCACCCGAGCCACCTACCCTTAAAATACCGTTTATTAAACAGCCAGTACCTCGACCTTCAACTGAGGTTGTCGTAGTGGCAGCTACAACGGCGGTTACAGCTGTAGCAGCTACAACGCTTACACAGCCTTTAATCGAATGGATACGTAAAAAAGTCCAAAAATTTATACAAGATAAAATAAACAAATGGAGACAAAACCGCCAGAAAAAAAAGGACTCCTCACAAAGCTCAAAGAAAATGTAGATGACCATGAAGAACAGATGGCAGTACTAGGTGCAGCAGTGCGTCTAGGTGTAGTTATCTGGTCAGGGTTTATTATTACATTAGCTTATGTTGAGCTACCTATGG
>VTLG01002762.1_pt1 | contig 18625 bp, 41 predicted proteins | sample 4694571 | NCBI WGS metagenome assembly VTLG01 (sample SAMN12604809, study PRJNA352737) | marine metagenome | biome: ENVO:00000447; feature: ENVO:00000209|ENVO:00000569|ENVO:01000036; material: ENVO:00002151; isolation source: viral sequences binned using virsorter ...
CCATCAGCTGCATCTACAATATATGTTTTGACTGTTGTTGCCATTATTTCTCCTGTTAAATGTTATAAAATTCTTAGTAGATTGGGGGTAAGCCCTTTATACGACCTACCCCATAGTTCTACAAAACTATTAAACCTTATTGATTAGGTTTATGAGCCAGCGAATACTGGAGGTGTTGCAGAAACACCATTCCCAGTTACATACCACAATAATCCATCACATACGAACTTAAACCAAGTTCCACCTTCTGGAGTTGCTGCAGTTAACTTAGAATGACTGCTTCCATTTGAATACACACCATCTACTGTAGCTGCACCTGTAGCGTCTGAATCAGATGCACAGACACCACCAACAAAATAATTAGTATCTGAACCAGATGTAATTATAATGTTTTGTGCGTCATTAGCTGCACCACTATACCAGAACTCAAATACGAGCCCTACTTCTTCAGCTGGTAGGCTTATTGTACAATGAGCAGTTAAATCAGGGACAGAATGAATCTTTCCTGAATCAGCTGCTAAACATGTATATGTTGCTGCATCAGGTATCTTAACAAGACCTTCTGCATTTCCACCATAACTATTGCTATTTTGATTTATTGTATCACTTCTCATATTATATAGCCTCCACATTTATGACTGCGTGAGTTTCAGGAAGAGATATCTCAAGACCAGCTTCGGTCAATATCATATCTTTTCTTAAATCTTCATCAGCCTGTTGAACGTTAGTTGTAATACTTGTATCACGATTAACGCCATTACCAACAAGAGGTCTATATGAAACATGGTCTAGGTCAACAAAAGCCATAAGCCCTGAAGAATTATTTCTGAACAATGGTTCTTTAACTAAAGAACAGTCTCCATGAACAGTATCAATCTTCATAATTTTATGACCAAATGAACCTTCGCTTTTTTCAAAGTTGTATTGCAATGGGTCACTAATTGTACTTCCTACAAAACCACCAGCTAGTTTATTAAAGTGAGATACTACTGGAAGAGATGCTAAGCATAATTTACTTGTTGAACCACCCCTTGCAGGGTCAAACATAACTTCAAAGGCACCAAGCAAATTATCATATGTTGTCTCAGATGCAGCCCATCCACCTAAGTATGGTTTATCTTCAGCATATGCAGCTAAAGCACCACCACCAGTGTTTGTTCCATTTTGAAGTATGTGTCCAACAATACCTTCAGAGTACTGAACTCCACCTTGAGAACCTCTCATACCAAAAAGCATTGCTCTTTCAATGTCCACTTTATGTTCTCTTAATTTAAGATTCCATAATCGTGCCCATTCATCAGCATATCCACGATATACTGTTGCTCTTGCTGTATTAGACATTTCACAAGCTGTTTTAAAGATTTGGGTATAACCATAATCATTATCAAGCTCTTGAGACCATACATCAGGAGCACCTGAGCCTTGCTCAAAAGATGTTCCAATTACAACAGCATCACCTTCATCGTCAAGTGTTGTAGTTGATGCGCCAGCTGTAGAAGCAATAGTTGTAACTTGAATTGTAGTATCAGCTGCATTATGCTGAACTGATTCAATTCTACCTGTTGCCCTTGTTACTGACTCTGTATCAGTACCGCCATCCTTATTTACATTTTGTGCAAATTCGACAACCATACCTTTTATAAGCCATTTGACGTTTCCATCACTATCAGAACTTCCTGCTGCTGATTCAACAGTAACGGAAGTGCTTCCTCCAGGAGCAGCAAGTGTTTGCCCTCCATCAATTTTAAAGCTTCTATCAGTAATAGAAACTTTTGTCCTATCTTCTAAAAATCGAAATTGAGAATCAGAAGTTGGGACTTTTCCTACTTTTGACAAATAAACGAAAAATGGAGATTCTTCTGGGGCAAGTTCTGCGATTCTATCACTAAAGTCAAACAGACGTCTTGTGTGAAAATCAGTATTACTAGACCCAGGAGTTCCAAAATTTACTTGTCCACTATTATAAGTAGCCATTATTATTCTCCTTAGTTATTTTATTTTAAAACGTTTGTGCGGCTACCAGCACCTACAATTGAATCCCACATGCCATCCTTTTCAGTTTTAACTTGAGGTTGTTGTCCTTGCAATATGCCACCAGGTGTTGGGGCTCCTTGCGTTTGTCGAACATTGTCAAGTGGGTTATCTACTGTAACTGTGCCTTGGCCTTCGTTCATAACAGCTTTCCACATTTTAACAGCACCTTCCACGCCATACTCTCCAGGATTTTTTGATGCAAAGTCCATAAAAGAGTCGACCTCTGGAGGTGTTAATCCCTGTTGTAAGAGATTTGCCTTTAGTTGTTGAACTCCTTGATTTTTCATTACACCAGCCATCCTTTGATTTACGGCTTGTCCAATACTTTCTTGTAGCTCTTGCTGTCTGAACTTGTACGATTTAGATTTAGGGTCATTATAGGCTTCCCATGGGTCAAACTCATCTTGCTCTAATTGAACACGTTGCGGGCCAACGGGTTGTCCATTTCCACCTTGAACCATCGCTGCAACTGTATTTGCAATATCTGGTCTTCCTTGGAGTAACTTCCCAATCGCTTCGTATTTCTTTAGATTTTGATTTTCACTAGCGAGTTTATCCTTTTCAGACTGGAAATACTTGACCTGTTCTTCCAAATTCTGTCCAGAATCCTCACCATGTGCTTGTCCTTCATCGTGCCCTACATTATCAACGGGTTGACCTCCCTCTGGAAGATTTCCGCCTTCATATGCGTCTGTCATTACTTCTTCTCCTTTTGCGATTTCTCTTGTCGTAATTGAGCTTGACTACCTAAACGTAATTTCTCTGACTCGAGTTTGACCGCATCTTTTAACTTACCAATAGCAAGCTTATCGTCAGCCTTCCTTGAAGAAGACTCTTTACTAAGCTCTGCTTTGAATTTTTCTACCTCAGTACGCTTACGTGCTTGTATAGATTCTCTATGTGCAGTCTGTAAGTCGCCTGAAACTTTCTTAATTTGATTTTGCGCTTGTCCTAACGCTTGTTGTAATTGTTGTATTTGGTCTGTTCTTGTCAATACACCCTCCTTATCAAATATGTCTGTTTTCTTAAGTGCTTCAACTTTATCAATAAGGCCTGATTGATATGCTTGCATATAAACTTCCCATTCACCCCATTTATTAGACGGCATAGTAGAATTGCCAATTACACGTACATCAAATTGCCCAACAGATATTTCATTTTCAATTTGCATTAATTCTTTTGATTTATCGTCATATAATCTTTTATTAACCGTATATTCATTTATATCATTATTAGGCTGCGAAATTCTAAATGTTTTTTGAAAATTATAATGAGATTTAGCTAAGTTATAAACAACTCTTCCAATTCTTTTTAAAGAACCTTCAACATCTCTTAATTTAGATTTAGAGCGTCTTTGACCAAAATCTTCAAGCATCATTGTTGCTGAAGATGTTCTTGGGGCAACCTCAGCATTTCCTTGCATCATTTCAAATATTCCCATATTTAAATCAATATACTTTTCAATCATTGCAGGTAATTGCATAATTGAAGATGATAATGCTTGTGGTGCTGGAAAATGCGGTTCCCCAAAGGATGCATCATATTCGAGGGTGGCATTCGGATTTGCCCAATCTCTTTCGAGTTCTTCAATATCTTGAACACTTCCTTGAGGTATAAGAAGCTTGAGTCCAGAGCTTGCCTGTGCGTGAGAGGTAATCAATGATACAACCTTATTAAGGAACCTTTGAAAATCTTTATTCTTTCTAACATCACTCATTGGATATGGAGTGTTTGTCCATATATTTGGTACAGGAACTACAGGGTATATATCTGTATCTAAAACAGAATCATATAAAACTATTTGACCTAAAGAACCTGTTTGTCTAATTCTTGTTTGCTGAACTTCAACAAAATCAATTAATCCTTTATCAATTGCATTTAAGAATTGTTTATCTTGTTGCATTGCTTGAAATTGTTCTTGAGGAATAATTTTTTCTTGATTATTTCTTCTATCAAGTAGTCTATAATAAGGGACTTTAACTTTTGAATAATATTCAATTAATCTATATTTTTCGCTTGACCCTTGGTAATCATAATCCTTAACAATATCAGGAGTAAATGAATCCATTGTTCTTTTATTTGAATTATCTGGCCAATCTTCTTCTGAAACAGTTTCTATTTGGTCAATTAACAATTTTTCACTTCCTTCTTCAATTGGCTGTCCAAGTTGAGGATATGCATCAAGAATTTGCATTTTACTCATTATATTAGAAACCATTATACCTGAAGCATCCCCAAAATATCTTTCTCTTGAATTTGGGTCTACATATACTTTGAATGGATTAAGATGTTTAAACTTAATCTCACCTCTTCCATAATCAGCTTCTTTATCTATATAAGCGTAAAAATACCCAAGACCTGTAACAGCATAATCATGCACTGCTTGCTTAAATTGTTCATCTCCATCTGATAGGTCCCAAATATATTCAAGTATTACTTTCCATACATTTGCCATTTTAGTATCAGAATCTTCTCTTGCTACTGCTGAGAATTTAGGAGGCTTAGATGTTATGATTGCTTTAAATTGCTCAATAGCAGAATAAAGCCTATCCATTGGAACAGCTGATTGATTACGAGATGCTAATTCATCCGCTTCATCTGCAGAAAAATGATTGCCTAAATAAAAATCAATATCTTCCCTAGCAGCAACATCCCAGTCCTCACGAGCATTGTGCCAGCGGTCAAAAGTCTCTCTTATTTCTTTTGCTCTAAAATCTTCTTTAATCACAGTAGATAATATACTAATAAATGGTTATAATTAACAAATCGGCTCATATCCTTCTTCCTGTCATCCAATCATACATTTTTCTAGGCTTATACCAATGGCCCTCTTTATTTTTTTCTTTTTTAGTTGTTCCTGCTTTTGCATTTCCTTTTGCCCATTGAGTTGCAAGATAAAAAGCATCAATAACATCATCATGAGACCCCTTAGGAAAATCAATCAATTCATCAATAAATTCATGATGTTGTTTTTTAAGGTGGACTGCCCCTGCTTTAAACATTGGTTGCAGCCCCTCAAATAACCTGTCCTTCTTTTTAGAGTTATAATTCTTAATTCCTTTTTCAATTCCTGGTAAAAACAATCCTTCGCTCTTACTTCGTTTCATTATATAATCTCTTAGCATTTCTTGATATGCAATTGTTTCAATGTTTATTCGTCTAATTGGCGTGTATTGTTTAGCGATTTTAAATATCTCATCGGCACATTCCATTGGTAAGACTCTTTTACGCCAGTAGTCAATAACATAATAATCAAATTCGGCAGTAACGCCAAGAACCATAATGACAGAATAATCACTCCTAGTAGTAATTGTCGAAGCGGGGTCAACACCGATATATATATTAACGTATTCTTTATCCCCATTAGCAAATTGTATGTACCACGAGTCAGCCGCATCATCAAACCTTGCATTCCCTTGATAAATCCCATCGTTTATATCCTCCTCACTAAATATTTGGTCTTCAGGAGATTTAGCTTGATTCATATACTCTTGATAGAATTTTGCTGGAGTCCCTGAATCTATATAAAATTGCTTACGTTCTTCTAATTTCTTAATTGGCCATCTTGAAGGCCATATAGGTTTACCGTCTTCAATAGCTTTTTTTGTATAAACATCCCAAGCATACTCTTCGCCAGTCTTTTCAGCTTCTTGGCTTCCTTTAACTAAACCATTAAGAAAACTATCATAATGAACAATTGTGCCATTACACCATAAAAAGCCATCTTTATCAAAATCAATTGCTGGATAAACTGCTGCTGTAACCCATTCTTTAATTTGTCTCCTAGATTCAGGAGTCTTGGTATTTAACTCTGATTCAAAGTCATCAAGAACAATTCCTGTATAACGAGTAGATAATTGCTTTTTACCACGAAGTCTTTGAGATGTTCCTTTTCCAATCATTCTACAACCGTTGCTCAAAGTAAATTCATCTTTTGTCCACTTATCCCCCTGAAGGTCTCCAAAATAGTAATGTATAGCAGGATTAGAATATATATGATTTGAAATCCAATTCAAGTTGTCTCGTGCCTGGTCTTGTGCCTCACCTATCCAAGCAATAAACTCAGGGCTTTCTTTAGTTGCAAATAAGAATCTATGTAAAACAGCTGTAGCTGCCAAAGTAGATTTTGCATGGTCTCTAGGTAAAACAAGTCCTAATTGTTGCTTTGACTTGTCAATTAACATCTTCCCTACATCAATATGAAAATCAGGGGTTGCGCTTGCTAAAAAGTCTTGTGGTGAAAACAGTTTTCCAAATGTAATTAAGTTTGAATGTGCGAGTTGTAGTGTCTCTTCATTCTTTGAGACATTTCCATTAAGGTTTAAATTTGCCATTTATTTAAAAATCTATGCCAAGATTAATTAACCAATCCATCATTTGACCTTCAATTTGAGGTGCAGATTCATCTCTAGGCATTGAATCAAAATAGGGGAGTGTAGAAGGGACATTAAGTCCTCCACTAAGATTGAATCTTTGATTCTCTCCAAAAGGAAGATTAAAATCTAAAGATGGCCTAAGCTCTTTAAGTGATGGATTTACTCCATATGCTGTTTGAATATGTAAGTCTTCAAGCAACTTGTGAAGAATATTTGTATTATATCGAGGCTTAGGAGATATAGCGTCAGCCCTATATTGACGCTCACCCTCAAGTCTTCTATTTATCAAATCAATATGATATGTCTCGCTTTGTCTTGCCATTATATATTGGTTAATTCAAAATGAGGTAAGTCATCAAAACCATTATCTTCTAAATCTGTGTTTTGATTCCAATCTCCACCCCACCTAAGACCAATACCTTTTGCTTTGGCAATTCCCATTACCATTCCAGCAAAGTAAGTCATTCGCTCTCTATCTTCCCAATTGATGGGATATGGAGCAACATCAACAGCAATTGATGGATTGTGGTTATGGCGACCATTTGGCCACTTAACCTTTGAGTTTCCGCTTTCAAATGCTTTGTTTTGGCCTTCTTCTCCACGATGCCCACATAAGACTGAGCAATCAAAGTGTTTAATTATTTCATTAAATATTTCTTGTAAGTCTTCATGGCATGTTGCCAACCTACGTTTTGAACTTTTTCCAAATTTTGCCATTATCCTAACCCCTTTAATAATTTTTGCAACATATTATCATCGCCACCTATTCCACTGCCAACGCTTGCAAATCCGCCAGTTGTTCCAGGATAGTATAGTTTCTTTGCTAGTTGAGCTCCTTGACCTCCTCCACCTGTATATGTTGGTGCTTCTTGCTGATTCATATTAGCAAAATCAAAAGAGCTCCAATCAGCGCCTCCTCCATACAAGCCAGAAGAACCAAAATCAAATCCTCCGCTACCGAAACCAGCACCGAAACCAGCACCGAAATCTAAGTCTAAATCATACGGACCTGAAGGGGGTGCCTCATCATAAAATCCTTGTTCATTCAATGTTTGAAGATTTTGCAATAATTGAAGTGCTTCTAAAGCTTCTTCTGGAGTATTGAAAGTGCTATTACCCAAGCCTGATTGCTCCCAAACATCACCATATAAATTTGTCATATCTGCTATAGTATATCCTCCGTCACCAGGAAGAGTAAAAATACCTTGCTCCATAAGTTGATTAAATTCCGTTTCTTGCTCAGCCTGGCTTTCATCAAAAGCATCTCCACCCATGCTTCCACCAAAACCCATATGGCCTTGAACTCCTTCTATCCACACATCCCCTAGGCCTATATTGCCTCCAGCTCCAGCTCCTGGAGCAAACTCACCAACCCCCAACATTTCACTTCCAGGTCCAAACCCAGGGCCTCCCATAACATTGCCTCCTCCTGGATTGATGTTATTATTGTTGAAAGTTGTATATGGCTGACTTGTTATATTAGGTGGATTGGTTGCATTTGCTGCAATCCTATTGGTTTGATTCATGCCTTGATTAATAAGGCTTTGACTAAATGGTTTAAATCTTTGCATACTGCTTATCTTTGGTTAAAAAATTTCTCATATCCTTAATATGTCTCTCTTTTAGGTCCAATAAATTCTGGACTTTGCTCCAACTTCAATAACGCTTCAAGAGCTCTTTGCTCTCTTAGCTTTTCATAATTTGCAGCTTCTTCTTCTTCCCTTGAATAGTTTTCGTCACGAACATACTTTCTTGAATCTTTGTCATATCTTATATTGTCCCTACTTAAATAATACTGGTCATGAGGGTCATATACTCCAAGCTTGTTTTCAGCAACCACTCTGTCATGTGGAGTCGTTCGTGCTAGAATATCAACAAGTTGTACTATATCTGTCACATCTCCAGGCCTACGTCCCTTGCCAACTTCATCCCATCCAGCCTGAATTTCTTCAAGGCTCAATCCCTCTTCCCAATCATCTTCTCCAAAATGGGAAGGGGGTGTAAGTCTCCAGTTTCTTATAAATTCAGCCCAATTACCATCCTCGTGCTCCCAATCATCCGGACCCTCAGTAAGCCAAGGTTTGTCTTCAGCAAGAATTGACCCCAACATATCTACCAACTTTGACGATTGGTTTCTAATATTTGAATTTTCATCAGTTCCATACATCTCTATCGCTTTAGCGTAATCATCACTAGTAAAGGATTCATTTTCGGCAAGAAGTTTTGCCCCTAAGGTTTGGTTAAAAATTTGGTCCGTAATGTCGCTCTCTGGAGGAAATTTGCGTCTCCATCTATCCATAGTCCATCCCATATCTGGCCTCTTTTTAGGAGGTTTAGGTGAAAAGCCACGAATCTCCTTATCAATAGTATCATGAGCGCCTCCTCCTCCAAATAAATCTCGTATTCTTCCGAACGCTCGTCCTTGTTCACCGCCTTGGAACAATCCTTCCTCATCGGTCATTTTTTCTACAATACTTTCCATTAGTGATTTTGCCATCTTGTTGTCCTTATATACTGTTTATGCTTTTCCTTGTATGGAATTCTCCCCGTAAATATACACAATATTATCATTTAAATCAAATTCACTTGAACATTCAGGACATATCCACCCTGTAACATATTTATCTTTATCAATTAATCCAATTCTTTGAGTAAAATTAGAATTTAAATAAAGGTCTTTATCGCATATAGGGCAAGGGTCTTTAGCTTTCTTTTTCTTTGTGCGCAATGAGCTGTGTCTTGCTACCATCTTTAAGTGCCTCCATTTGTTCATCTGTGAAACCAGACCATACTGTAAGCTGTTCTTGCCTAGTATCTGTATCAAATAGTCCTGATATTTTAGATAATGACTCCAATGAGCGCAATTTATCTGCATCCTTGTCTGCAACTTCGGCAATATCTTTATATTTTGCCAATATCCAGTCAGGCGTTATACCCTCTTCTTGCAGCACTTTTTTAATTTCCTCTTTAACCATGGTTTGAACCTCTTCTTTTTTCATTAATTGTTTGGCTGAGCTGGCAATGTATTCACTACTCTTTGATTTCTTGAATACTTTTTTGTATGCCTGCGTAATTTCCATACCCTCAGCCACATATCTTGCAAATATAAACTCTTTTGGCTTTAATCCTGCCTTTTTATATTCCTTAAATGCCTTATATGTCCTTGAAAAAGTATATATATTCTCTGCAATTCCGTCTTCACCAAGCAATTTGGCGTTCATATTGTCTATTCTAAAGGTTCCAAGGACAGTTCTTACGCATCTTGTAGTCTTTTTGGACATATTTATCTTTAAATCGTAGGATTTGAGTATTTGACACACATTTTGGTCATCTGTTACTACCCATTCGCCTTCTTTTGCCTTTCGCCAATTCTCGTTTAAGGGCGTATTGGGGTGATGTAGCCTAAATTCTTGAATTGAATCGTATAAATAGTGGTTAATTCCTTTGACTTTTTTGAAATCCATGCAATAATATAGTCATAATTTTGTTTTTAAAAAAATTTAGACTAAATTAACCCTCGCATAAATGGTTTGGTTTAATACTTGTTGCGTTTATGTTAAAAAGTAGCTACAATAAGGGGTGAATCAAAGCTACAGTCCAACTCTAAGGCAATTGAGGACGATTCTAGGGAAATAACCCGAAACTGATAATTGTCCGTATTTATGGTTTATTTGCTATAAATATATCCAAAGGCAGCATGGCTCCAGAAGAGCAAGTTGAAAAGGATTTTGAGGCTCTGACTTGAATGTACAGGGGTAATATCTCTCTATCCTTTCAACAACATTCACCAAAAGAGCAATTATAAAATAATATAAAAGAAAGAACCTAAAAAGCTTACCAAAGAAAAGTTACAATTAAAGTTATAAAAAGTTAAAAAATAGCATTAGAATGCGTGTACTTGTTTCTTTCAAGCGATACGATGCGAATTGCCCCCCTACTGGGTTAAAATAAGTTAAAATTTCAACCAATATATCTTTTATTATTTTTTATCTTCTTTTTTCTAAAAGGAAACGCCCCAGTAATTAACTGAGGCGCTTATATGGTGGGGTTTTAGGTGGGTGCGTGTGTGTTAGTCAGACAAGACTTAATTCTTCTTAGGGGCTTTAGGTCTAGGGGCTTTCTTAATATAAGTTGGTTGGATATCTTTATTATTAGTACGTTTAAATATTGCCCTAACTTTATTAGCTAAGTTATAACTAAACATATTCTTGAATAATCTAGATATCCTTTTACTTAACGTCTTACTTCTTAGCTCATTAATAGCTTGACCTAGTATCTTCATATCCTTATCTAGAGTTAATATATCATTACTAACATCATCGCTTAAGGCGTAACCCTCATCACTTAAATAACTTGCTATTAAGTCATTGACAACACATTCAGTAATGCTCTTATCGTCAACGTCCTCAACTTTATACTCTACATCTTCAAGCCTATACTGCAAGTCATCTACATCTGGGAGTTCGTCAACAACGTCTGCAATTTTATCTAACTTATTAGATATATCATTAAACTTGCATACGTCTTTCAATGCTTCTTGCACATCTTCTTCATATAGTGAATTTATTGCATAATTAACCTCATTAACTGAATCTGATAATTGCGTATTCACTTTCATTATAGCTTTTTCAATTGCATCTTCTAGCGTAGCACGTGGAATAACTATTTTAACGTTATCATCTATGATATTAAGCTTATTCTGTAACGCATCATTTTTCTCATTTGCCGAACTTATTAACTCTTTCTGTGCAACTGTAACACGTTGTAGGTTTTTAATATCATTATTAATATCGTGTAGCTTCTCTGCGTGTTCAAGTGTTACGCCTTCAACGTCTAGCGTTGCTTCTGCTTCTTTTTCTACTTCTTCAGTAGTCATATTTTTTTCTTTAATTGTAAAGTTATCATTATTAATTGTAGTCATTTTTTTATTCCTTATTTTGTTTTTGTCAACTAACGTCTTAATTTCGTTATATATACTGTTATATCAAAGTTATTTTTTATTATTTTTATATTGGTTTATTATCTAGCATTATTTATCTTTGATAGTTGTTAATAATAAAAATGAGGTAAATATGATAAAAGCAAGAAACATAATAAGTGATAAAGGTAACCCGATAACAAACCAAATAATAATAGACGATAAAAAGAAGGACACAGAAACCTTTCAGAGCTATAATTCAATTATAGCAATTAAAGATTATAAGAAAGGAAAAACAACTCTTGATTATTATTACTGGAACTTTTCAAGAACTACAAGTAAATACAGAAACATATTCTTAAATGAAACCACAAAAGAAACTGTGAAGAAAGTAAAAGACGGAATTTATAAACTAGCAAACCTAAACAAATAAAAAGGAATAAAATTAAGCCTTAGAGCATATGCTTTGAGGCTTTTTTTTAACTCAATATTATGAATAAAAAAGAAAAAGAAAAGAAAGTAAAAGAGTTTATGAAACAATTAACAAAAGCACTTGAATATACAAGTAAAATGGAAAAGATATTAAAAGAAAAAGCAATGAGGAAGGTAGCAAAATGAAAAAAGTAAAAATAGAAAAGGAAATATTTGGAGAAAACGCAATACTAATTGAGGCAATTTTGAACGGACTAATTATAAGAAATAGGAGAAAAGAAGATGACAATAGAAAAAAGAAAAAGTGATGGAGCAATTCAGATATACGATATTATCGGCAATTATTATGTAAAAAGAACTTATATGGGATATACAAAAAGACAAGCAATAAGCATATTTAAAAAAGAAATGGAAGAAGAATATTTGGACTATAAATATCATAGTCAATTTTTAATATAAAAAAGAAAAGGAGAATAAAAAGAAATGAATAAAGATAGAAACATACATCACTGTAATTATTGTGAAAAACAGATACCCATCATTATACTTGGAAATGAAGTAGAATGGACTGGTGGGCATAAAATTGAAGGAAAAATAGGTAGATATTGTAACCCTTGTAAAAAACAACTGGAGAAAAAATGAATAAAAAAGAAAAAGAAACATACAGAAGAAAAAGCGTACCCTTGTTCCAAGCATTTAAAGATAATGAAGAATATACTAAATGGGTTGATGATGTGCTAAATACAATACCAAAAAAGAAAAGATATATATTTGCAACATTTATGATGAGATTAAATCAAAGTTTAAGGGAAGGTGGTCTGAAATGAAAAGAACAAGAAAACTATATGATGGATTTACAGATGAGGCAAGTGATGTGGCGTGTGAATATTGTTCAAGAACGCCAGAAGAAACAGAAATTCAAAGTGCATATGCAAGTGATACATATATTTGTGGAGATATTGAGTGTTGGAACAATTATTGCTGGGAATGGGTATGGACTGGAAATGTAGTAGAGATTACTGAAGAAGAATATGAAGTATGTGATAATTGTGAAGAAGAAGATTGTGAAGATGATGAATGTGGAAAGGAAGAAAAATGAATTTAAGAGTATTTTATAAACTAAATAAAGTAATGAAAGAAAGAATGGATTATATAGAAAAGGGCGACTCGGAAGATGGTAATATATGGTTTGGAGTTGTTGATGATTTTGATAGAAAGATTATAGAATTAATAAATAAAAAGAAGGAAAAAGATAATGAAAGATAAGATATTTTGGATAGATGGATTTGAAGGAAAAGCAAAAGGTGGGCTTTACGTTAGAAGCAAGATAGCGATAGAACTTACTGAATATGAGAAAAAGTTTGGAGTTAGGATAGTTGGATTAGGAATAGAGAAGGACTACGATAGCGAAAAGCCTTCTTGGAACTTAGAATTAATTGTGGGGGAAGATAATGAATAAAACAGATATAAATAGCATGATAAGATGGGCAGTTGATACTGATGGAATAAAGTTTTCAAAAGAGATATATCAAAGGGAAGAGCCAGATAGCTATACAAGGGACAAATTTAGGGGTATGCAAGACAATTTCATTCATTGGATAGCAAACCTTGATAGTAAACATAAACAAAGATTAGCAGACGCAATTAACAAAATGGAGGAAAAGTGAAGAAAGTAAAAATAGATGATATTCAAATCCAAATTAATACGGGGTTAAGAGTAGATGACAGAAAAGAAATTAGCAACCAAGTTAATGGTAAGTACAAAAATAAAAATTTTGGGAAAGTTTTAAGCACTAGTTTTAATAAGGCACAAATAGATGTTATAGAAAGGACATCTATTGAAGATATTTTAGATAAAGTTAAAACTGAACTAATTAAAATATTAGAACAATAAACAAAATGGAGGAAAAATAAGGTGGAAAAAGTAAAGCTACAATTCAATCAATTATTATGGGGCAATCACGAAGAATTATCCTCACTTTTTTATTATGTTACAAGTGGAAGAAAATATCCAATAACAGATGACAAGAATCCACTAAAATATGGAACTTATAATAATGAGGAAGGTGCTTTTAGCTTAGAGAAACATTGGTATGTTTATGGAGCAGAATCTGGAAATTATATAAATGATTCTTATTGGGAACTTGCAGTTACTAATATTGAAGATTTTGCAAAGTGGCTTGATAAAATGCACACAAAATATAAAAAGACTGAAGAAGCAAACCATTATCTGATGACTTGGGCATTACCTTCAGACTTAAAAAGAGAATTGGAATTAAATAACAAAAGGAAAGGAGAATAAGATGGGATTTGATATACATGGAATGAATCCAGTAGTAAGAAAAGGAAAAAAGCCAGAAAAACCAGAAGGCTTGTATGAAGGAAAAAAGATAGATGATAAGATAGTTGATGAATATTGGGAAAAAGTATGGAAATTTGAAGAAGAAAATGTCGGAGCATATTTCAGAAACAATGTATGGTGGTGGCGTGGATTATGGGATTATGTGCGTGAGGTATGTTATGATATAATTTCAGAAGATGAGTATAATGAAGGACATACAAATAGTGGATTGACAATTGATGAGGATAGAGCAAAGATAATAGCCGAAAGATTAAATCAAAGGATTAAGGACGGAAAAGCTCAAGGGCATATAGACTTATGGGAGGCACGTAGAAAGATAGCAGAAAAGCATAATAAAGGCTTAAAAAAGGGTACTAGCGATAGTAGTTATATGTGGGAAGATAGTTATCCAATGCATATTGACAATGTGCAACATTTTGCAGACTTTTGTGCAGATAGTGGAGGATTTCAAATATGCTAGTAATTGATGAACAATATTATATGTGTGTTAATTGTGGTGGACAATTTACAAGAGATGAGATGTGTTTTGATACAGAATATGATTGTGATTTTTGTGATGATTGTATGCCTAAACAAGAGGAGGAAAAATGCTAGACAAAATAAAAATGATTGTGGAAGATTTGGAGAGCCTTACCGAAAGATTAAAAGAAATAATTAGTGAGGATAAAAAATTCTCATTAACAAACAAAAAGAACGCCAAGAAATTCACAATAAAACGAAAGAATTATGATGAGGCAAAGCAATGGTTAATCAACCATTTGGACTTATCAGAAGAATGGACAATAAAGGAGATAAAATGAAAGACGAATGTGTAAAATGTAAAAAGACTGCAATTCAATTAGATGATGCAGATAAATTGTATTGGTACTGCACACACACGCATCAAGAAGAAATGTATGGAGTAGATGAAGGGAAAGAATTTATATTGTGTGAGATGTGTTTTCCAAAAGACGAACTAATGAACATTACACCATAAAGGAGTAAAAATGAGTGCTAAAGAGCTAATAGAACTATTAAAAGACTGCCCACAAGACTTGCCTATAATCTTTGAGGATAAATGGATAGAAGGGGTTGAGGTTTCAAAGACTGGGGAAAGTGGATATGAGGTTTGTGGAGAAATCAGATTAACAGAGGAGGAAAAATGAAATATATAGGAGCAGTAAAAAAAGTTGTTCGTGTTTCAATAGAAGACATTGAAGATGTGTTGGTTGGAGCATTTGAAGGTGGTAGCAATTATTGGTTAGAGAAAGTAAGGGTAAAGGATAAAGATTACAAGGGTGGCGAATATGCATCTGATGTGGTTGGATTAGGTGGAGAGTTAATATTGACCACAATGGAGGGAGAAAAGCATACCTTAACACAGAAAATGATGATTAAAGGATTTCAGAAGTATCTTGATGATGGTGGAATGTATTTTCCATTTGATAGTGGACAAGCAGATGGTTGGACATATGATACGATATTACAGAATGCATTATTTGGGGAGCAAGTTTACGGATAAACAAAAAGGAGAAAAACAATGGGAACAATTAAAAAGTATATACATAGTTGGCTAGAAGAATATGGGTATGAACTTGGGTATGATATGGGCAATGCCCCAGACCTTCCAGATTTATGGTGGGTTGCAGAAGATGGGATTGATGCAGAAGAATATTGGAAAAGCAGAAATGTGGAGGTCAAATAATGGAACTAATAACCTTTATAATTTTTATGGTTGCAATTTCGTTTATAGCCTCATTTTTTGGAAAATAAAAGGAGAAAGAATGAAAGATAAAAGATACTACGCAGATGTAAGAATAGAGTTTGGTATGGATTTTGATGCCAGAAATAAAAAGGAAGCCATAGAATTTCTTAAAGATAGCTTTAAAGATGATTATGGAATAGACCTACAAGATGATGAAATTATTAAACTAGAGGAGGTAAAGTGAAGAAAATACTAATTAAATATACTGCACAAATTGATAGTGCAGAGTACGACAGAATGTGTAAAAAGAAAATGATAGGCAATCACGCAATGCACGAGATATTGAGAGATGTTGCAAAGACTGAAGGTTTGGTTGCAATAAGAAAAAAAATGCAGGAGGTGTAAATGAAGATAAAAGATTACAGAGAAAAGAATAGACGAATACATATTCCAATTAGCGAATATGATATTGAAATATTTCAAGAGGTTGTAGATGGAAAATCAACACACATTGATTGGACATTTGAAACTGATGACGGAGAGCCAATTAACTTAAAGTTTGTAAGAGATTATGAGGAGGAGGAATGAATTGTCATATATGCAGAAAACACCCCATAAAACACAAAGATTATAGGTTTATAGATAGCTGTGGATTGCAAGGTAGCACTCTTGTATGTGAATGGTGTGTAGGCTTAAATGATGTAGCCATAAAAGACATCATAAGAGATGAATTAAATCCAAAAGATTTTTACAAGGAGGAAAAATGAGCTTTAATAAAGATGCATTATTACATAAACTACAAGAAGAAAATGATGAGCTTCACAAAGAAAGAAATAGGTATAGCCTTACGCTTGAACAAGCAAGGTTTTTAAGAAAAGAAGAAAAGGAGATAAGGATGAACGCAGTAATAAAAGACGCATTATATCAGTTTGTACAATTCTACAAAGAAGATGAGTTTGACCAACTTGATATGATGTTAATTGTTGATAGGTTTTTGGAAGATGAATACGATAAAGGAAAAAGAAAATGAACGAACTAATATTTGATTTAACCTATGTAATAGACAGTGTGATTACTGGCGTTCTCAAACTGCTAATAATCATATTAATAATTAAACTAATAAAGAAAGGAGCTAAAAATGACAGCATTATCACAAGCATTAGAGGATGTAAAGAAATATCTAGATATAAATGGAGTGAGAAACATAAAAGTGGAGTACGGAACGGAAACGGATTACAAAACAAGTAAATCAGTAACAATTACCTTTGATAGTAAAGATTATAATTTAATGGTAAATGTTGTGAGAATTAATGAGAATCGTGAAAAATAATAAATATAATAAAATACTACTTGACAATAACATGTTATATAAAATAATATTAGGCTAATTGAGGCAAAGGAGATTAAGATTATGAATGAGAAAAAGAAAGCATACTTAGTAAAGGACATACCAGAGAAGGATTGGAGAGAGTTTAGGATTAAATTACTCCAAGACGGATTTGATACATACAATCAAGCCATGCTACATTTAATTAACAAATACGCAAATGAAATCGCCAATTAATTTTGAGGAGATATACGAGAGCTATATTGATAGCGAGAACGAGGTCAATAGGCAAGAGCGATATGAGGGTAAGGAAAACTTTTATAGAGCCAGCAGTAGTGGTTTTTGCTCACGAAAGATATACTTTGAGTCTGTTGAGCAGATTGAACCAACCAATCCAGTTGAACCTAAAGGAAAAAGAATAATGAGGCTTGGAACGGTGGTTCATGAGGACTTACAGAACGCGCTTGTATATTATAATAATATTAATAATAAAGAATTACTAAATAAAGAAAAAGAAATTAAAAATAAACAAAAAGAAAAATTCCACATTGAGAAAAATATAGAAATCAAAGAGCTTAATGTAAGAGGCCATTACGATTGTGTTTTTGAGGGAGATAATATTTACTTATTTGACTTTAAAACCATTGCAAACTGGTCTTATTCCAAAAAGTTTGGACACAAGAAAGACTTTGACCCTTCTATACATCAAGAACTACAGCTAGGAACTTATGGTTATGCTGTAAAAGAAGAGTTTGGAAGACTTGATGGAATGTATCTTGTTTACTATAATAAAGATAACTCAATGATGAACTCTGCTAATATACCTTTAGGCTATACAAATAGAGCGTATAACTTTTGGTATAATATTGGAGAAGAACACAAAAGAGGTTTACCACCGTTTAAGCAAGGAGTATCACCAGTACAAGATTGGAACTGTAGCTACTGCCCTTACCTTGACCACTGTAAACCACCAAACGTAAAAAGGAGATAGAAATGAAACACTACAAACATGTAATCTTAAGAAGCACATCAGGGAATAAGATAAACATACCTAAAGAAGTGTGGAAGAATTTAGGATGGAAGCTTAATGATAAATTAAAATTAACCTATTGGTTTGATGCTCCATCTGATGATGCAAATCCAGTTAGCTTACACATTGAGTTAGGGGACGAATAATGATATCAAAAATATATGGTTCAAGTAAAATTATGTTTCCTATTGGTAAAAGAAAAGGGAAGACTAGGAAGCAAATTGCTTTAATGGTTGAAAAGGCAAAACATAAAGATTTTCAAGACCTACAAAAGCAAAGAAGATTAATCAAAGAAATTAATAAAGAGAAGAAAAGGTAATATTGTGGACGATATTTCAATCTTAAAGGAATTATTGGAAATAATCTTTGGGAACGAAGAACCTAAACAAAAAAGAAAAAGGAAGAGACCTAGAGATAGTAGAGGTCGATTCATAAAAAGGGAGATAGCATGGTAAAAGAGAA
>VTLG01008044.1_pt1 | contig 18623 bp, 22 predicted proteins | sample 4694571 | NCBI WGS metagenome assembly VTLG01 (sample SAMN12604809, study PRJNA352737) | marine metagenome | biome: ENVO:00000447; feature: ENVO:00000209|ENVO:00000569|ENVO:01000036; material: ENVO:00002151; isolation source: viral sequences binned using virsorter ...
CACTTGTCCAAATTTTTAAACTATCATCAGAATGATTGTATTCTACTGCTCCTCTATATACAGCTGCACCAGTTCCATCTCCAAAGTATAAAGCACCATAGCCACTAGTAGATGATATTACTGAAAGTCCTGCGTTTGCAGTACTTCCTGCACCAGTTCCAATAACTACTGGAGTTACATTATTAGCTGAGTAAGCTTCTGGATTTGTTATTCCTAATCCTATTCTATTATCTACATAAAGACTACCAAACGAACCAGTTGTAGTTGATGAACCACTTATGTTTCCAACAACAGTTAATGCTTCTCCTGGTGTGGTTGTAGCACCAATATGTACTTTTCCTGCAACCATAAAGTTACCAGTTCCACCACTATTAGCTTCTACTGTTGTAGCTCCACCTTGTGATAAAAATTGTAAACAACCATTTGTATCTAATCCAATAGAACCAGAAGCGTTTGCATTATCCTCTAATCTTATATACTCATTAATACCAGTACCAGTATTGAGTAGACCTGCAGCAATATGTTTTATATGTAGATGAGTTGCTGCAGAACCTTCACCAATTGCAACATTACCATAACCATGAACTCTAAAATTTTCAGTACCACCACCATTTCTAGTTCTAAAAACAGTACCAGTACTACTACTATCACCTTTTACGATTAATCCTGTATTTCCTATTACTGGATCATTACTATCTAAAATTATACGACCAAACGAACCAGTTGAGGTTGATGAACCACTTATATCACCATCAACCACTAATTCTTTATCTGGTTGTTTATTATTATCAGAACCTATATAAACTTTAGTACCATTACCAAATACTGCTCTGTTACCTGTATCGTAATCTAACAGTAACATTTGATTGCCACCAGCTACTACTCTTGCAATATCACCAGCCATTGATTGAATATAAGTGTCTTCACTTCTATTAAGGTATATTTTTTTATTAGCACCTACAGTAATTACATCACTCGTTTCCAATGTTCCAAATGAACCAGTTGAAACTACTGAACCACTAATTTTTGTAGTAGCAGAACCACCAGTTATTTTTAATCTTTCTTGAGTTGTGCTTGCATCATGTGTATGAAAAACTATACTATTAGCATCACCATCATCGGTATGAACAATTTTAGCACCAACAGAACCACCAGAACCTTGAAAATCAATAACACTATCATTACTATTACTTGTTCGTTGAAGAGTAATTTCTGGTGTGGCGGCTTTTATATGTAATTCTGAATCTGGTGATGCGGGAACTGGATCTCCAATACCAAGTCTTTTATTAGTATCGTTGTATACAATCCCTTCACCAATTTTCAAATTACCTTGAACTTTATCTGAAACTACTACTGAACCAAATGAACCAGTTGAGGCAGTAGAACCACTTACATTACCCTTTTTAAGAGTAAGGTCGTGATTTAAAACATTTTTACCTATGTATTTTAGGTTAGCCATATTAGGTTATTTCCAATATACTTGCAAAAACATCTATATCGTCATTTGCAGAAGCTTGTGTTTCCAATTTATCAGCTGCACCTAAATTGATTGGTTTCTCAATCACTACAGTTGAATCTGCTGGAACATCTACTGTCTTGAGTAGATATCTTCTTGTACTAAAATTAGCACTTCCACTAACAGATACCGTAACTGTAGCATCATTTGTACCATCAACATTACTAAGATACATTGCGTGAACTACTGCAGATGTTGCAGCTGGACAGGTATACATTGTTGTTACTGCTGTAGTTGAACCTGTTGCTGCACTTTTAAATGTATTAGCCATTATTATCCTCCAAAAACTATTGCCATTGCTGTGGCGTGGTCAATCACCGATGTACCACTTTCATAAATTCTTCCACTAGAATAAACATCACCAGTTGCACTCATTCTTCCAAATGAACCAGTTGATGCATATGAACCACTTATTTTTAAATTATCTCTATCAACGTTAAATACTGTTGAACTACCAGATTTAATTGTGAGAGCGTTTGTACTACTTGAATTTAAATCTATAGTTGTTTGAGCACCATGATAATAGTTATCAACTAATACAAACTGTGAAGTTCCATTTGTAGTTGTTACAACTCTAGCAAGATTTGTATTATCATTTTGTCTAATATTTAAATCAACAGATGAACCTTTTAATGTTAAAGAACCACTTACAGTAGTTGCTCCCTCAATAGTAGTAGTTCCAATTAAATTCTGTGTTGATCCAGATATGATATATGAACCACTTAATTGTGTAGAAAGTTGTTTACCTCTTAGTATTGCCATTTATACCCTTGTTTTCTAGCCCTTACAAATTCATCAAATGATAAATTAGGTGATTGTACTTCTAATAAGTATCTATCATAAGACCTTTTATATTGTCCGATAGAAATCTTTTGTTTATGTTCAACAGATTTAGGTTGTTGCATTTTTTGTATCGTATCCATTGTAAGTTTTCTGTCCATCTGAGCACAAGATTTACAAACTGTGTTATTACCAACTGCTCTATCGAAAGAATCTTTTCGTGTATAAGTTAATATCTTAGTACAAGTTGGACATTTTCTATTTTTCCTATCTTTCCAATGTCTTTTTCTCATACTAATAAATATCAAGAACTAGTAAAAGAAAAGTGGTATTATGAATTAAATTTTCCCCAAGCTACTATTTCATCTTGTGACAATATATCAAACCCTATACCATCAGTATCTACGTGTAAATTAAATGTAGTTCCACTCTGTTGTACTGTTAAAGCATCATGTTCCATCATTTGACCATTTATAAAAAACATAAAATCACTTTCACCTGTAGCAGTTAAAGATGATGGTGCAGATGCAGTAACTGCTGTAAAACTAGAAGTACTTGAATTTACAAAACTTCCTGTATGTACAAAACATTTTCTTAAATATGTATTTATATCATCAGTACCATCATCTAAATAATTTTTTATTGCATTTTCCGTAACTAAAGCAACAGAATTACTATCTCCAAGAGTCGTATCATCAGATATTTCTCTTACTGTATTATTTGAACTTAATGCTAAAGAACCAGATATTAAAACACTACCACTAAATTGATGTGTATCATCTATTGAATCTCCAAATATACTAGAACCACTTTCGAATAAAGTATAAGATTGTGAAAGTTGTGTTTCTATTTTTTCTGCAGTTACAGTATTTCCTTGTACGGCCATATCACCATTAGTAGTAAAATTTTGAATAGCAGTTAACCCACCAACAAATGTCAATGATCCCGATATTATACCATTTTCAAATATTAAACTACTATTATCAATTATAAATTTATCACTTATTGTTGTTTGATTAAATATTAAATTGGAAGTAGTTTCAACGGCTTGGTCTATAGAAAGTGTTATTAATTGTGAAGGACTAACCAATCCAAATAATTCAGTATTATCTGGTACTACTGTTACACCAGTTCCTTGTTTAATAACTAGTGGTTCTCTAAATTTAAAACCCATGATAGTCTCCTAAGAATTAAATTTACCTATAGCCAATATCTCATCATCACTTTCCAAATCATAACCTATGCTGTCATTATCAACTATTAAACGAAAAGTTGATGATTCTTGTTGAATCTGTAATGCATCATGTTCCATATATTGACCATTAATAAAGAATACAAAATCATTTTCTGATGTAGAAGTCATATCACTAGGAGCTGATGCAGTAACTGCACTGAAACTAGCTGTACCAGGTATTGTAATAGATGAAGATGTCTTTACAAATTGTTTACGTAAATAAGTTTGTTGGTCATCTGTTTGATTATCAATGTAAGTTTTTGCTGCATTTTCCGTAACCAATGCAGTAGAACTACCATCAGCTAAAGTAGTATCATTAGATATTTCAGTTACATCATAATTGTTCAAACGTAAAGATCCTGATGTAAGTATACTACCACTAAATTGATGTGTATCATCCGATGTATCACCAAATATAGTAGAACCACTTTCGAACACGATAGATGCAGAAACAAATTCTGTTTTCAATTCTCTTACTGTTAAAGTTCCATCTACTGTAGCATTCCCTTCAATAGTTATATCTCCAGTAGTAGTTAATGAACCAGATACAGTTAAACTTCCAGTTACAGTATTATCATTATATGTATTATCCCCTATTACTAGTGAACTTGCAGATACTTGGTTAAATGTTACGTTTGAAGTGGTCGCTACAGCTTGTCCAATAGATACATCTTGTGTTATTCTAGCTGAACCATTAAATTCAATACCATCATTAGATAATGTAACTCCTGTACCAGCCGTGAATATTAATGGATTACTAACCACAACACCCAAATCTGTAGCTGTTGCTGCACCTGGTGATGATACAGAATCAACCAAATCTTCAGTAAATTGACCACTTGTACCAACAACCTTATCTACTTTTACATCCGTTTCTGTTCCGAATATAACTCTTTTAGGTGATATAAATTTTTGTGTTGTTGACCTATGTTCAAAATTACCTTTTGGTAATAAATACCCTCTCAATGTAACACTAAAATTAGTTCTAACAAGTCTTTCAGTATCCGAAATCTCTGTAGCATCAGTAAAAGTATCTATACTAGTTCTAAATCTCATCTTATCAGGATGCCCCCAATAAGCACCATCTGAATAAACAACTCTTTCAACAATTTTATTCATTTGTTCAATATATGATGTCCAAATAATAAAATCATAAGTTAATGTTACATAATCTGGAAATGTCACATTATAATATTCTTTTTGAGGTAAAATTCCAATTTGTTGTTTAAAATCATCATATCTATTTACACTCGAATATTTTTTTTCAAATGTATAAAATTGATTTGGATTATTCGCATCCAATTTATCTTGAGGCACCATATCATCTTTTTCAATAGATGTTCTTCTATATACGATAACTGGTGTTATTATTTGTCTTTTTTTATCTCGTAAAAACCCTTGTCTTTGTATCGAGTTCCATCTTTCAGGTGACGCATACATTATTGGAACTTTTACACTTTCACCATTATCCTCTACTGATGGTTTTATTACTTCATCAAAATAAGATACGATAGCAGAATCCATATCCATTAAGGTAACTTCAGGATTTTTTATGTCCTCGGTTGACCTTGAATATAAATAACCTCTATTTAAAACTCTTTTTTTTCTTGGTAAAGGTTTACCAGATGCACTTCTATTTGACATTATATACTTCTCACCCTCTCAATATTTAAATTAGATATCCTTATTAAGAACGAGTTACATACAACTGAATGATTGTAACTAGTTTGACCACCAATTAATTGATTTTCATTAATAGATGATATTTCCCAATATCCACTATTCCAATCTATAACATCCCCAATTTCAACAACATAACTAATATCAACAAGAGACTGTCTTACAAATGAAAATAAAGCATTCTGTTGTAAATCTGGCCCAAATTCTTCAGTAGTTGTTGTCTGATCATCCGCTTCTATTAAAGCATTGACTTGTACACCTGGTTTGTATATTTTACCTTCAGCTGTTTCACCATACATATTTGTTTCTGTATCATACGCTGAAACTTTATATATAACAACTGGTTGATAAATGACACCATCTTTACTAGTATATAAATCACCAACAAGTTCCTTATTAAACTTATCGAATGTGTCAATGTCTTTTTGAGAATAAAAACGACTTGGCATTTTATTATCCTATATAAATTGGGTATGGAACTTTAGCTAACTTTTCTTGTAAAAATTCAGCTTCATCCTTATCTGCTTCTAATAGAGCTTTTCTACTTGTTTGTTCTAATATTTCTCTAAGTTGAGTAATCAAAGCTTCCTTTTCAGCTGAAGCCTCATTTCTTAAAGTATCTCCATCTAAACTTGTTTCTGAATTTGGTATTGGTATTGCACCATATTTACTACGAATTATACCTAATAACTCTTTACATAATGCTAATCCATATTTTCTAATCCATTGTTTTCCTACATCATTAATATACTGATATTGCATATTATCATAAGGAACATTTGAAAAATCTGATACTACATCTGAAGAACCACTATATTCTGTTATCAATGGATTATCTCTATCAGACGTATTTACATAATCAAAATATATTGTAGCATCCTCTTCTGGATCTGGAAATATTCTTAATTTATTATTTACCAACGTAAATGAATAACTTGATTTTCGTATTGAATCATTTAATTCAATAGCTTGAACTCTTAATAAATCTTCAAAAAGAGGCATCAATGTAAAAGATACTGCAGGTGAATAATCACCAAAACCAAATCCTTGAACCATATTTATAGTACCATAACCTGTTGTTGCGTATGGGTCAAAAAATCTTTGCATAGCTGGAGTTCCTTCATAATAAACTCTTTTTACTTCTATTGAACCACTTCCACTACCATCAACTACTAAAGAATTTAAATCATATTCTTGTTGACTACCAGTTATATTAATTGAACCTTTTTTTATGTCAACGTCTCCACCAACACCAGCTTCTGTTCCATATTGTTTAGATAAAAATACACTTCTGCCCATTGTAGGTGTAACTCTTTTATGTGTCACATTAGAACCAGTAGCCTGGCCAGTTAAATGTAATAAATTATCTTTTATATTAAATTGATTTACTTGTGCTGAATATTCTGAAACTGATTCTTCAAAGCATGCATAAAATGAACCAGATTGTAATTCTACAGACATGATTGGATATCCCAATCTTCTAGCAGCCCAATTTGCAAATTTGTCAACATCAGTAGAAAAACTAGAATCAGTATCGTACAACCCCCAAGGAGTACTTCCTGTTGCAAATGTACTACTACCAGCCCAAATCGATTCTTGTGCCATAAAAAATCTCCTAAATTAAATACTATTAGTCATTAATAAATATAACAAGCATAAAAAAAGGGGAAGTTAGACTTCCCCTTTTTTATATCGTACCTAAAGTACAGTCTCAGCAGACATTAAACATAGTTAACATCAGCAACAATGACTTTACCATAGAACTCAGGTCTTACGATCTTCTTCGCATAGCGAGTCATCACACCTTTTCTTGGTGTAAAGTTCTTAGGATCGTATACAAGCGGAGTCATGATTAACGGTACATAAGGAGCGTAAACCGCACCTGTTTCAAGGAAATTACTTCCTCTGAAACCAACCAATATCACGTTCTCGAACTGATAAGGGTTCTTATATACTGTCCAACGGTTGTTAATCATACCTGCTTTTTGAACACCCATAGCATACTGCTTACTGGTTGAATCACCATCAGATGAAGTACTATATCCAGGAATAGATTCTAGGATTGTAGATACTTCAGGACTTACTACGATGAAGTTTGCACCACCACGTAGGGTCTTCTGATGTATTGCGTTAGAAACAGACTGTATCTTGTTACCAAGAGTCTGGAACCAAGTACCTTTTGTATAAGCACTTGCATTTGCAGAAGTTTCTGCAAATAATCCTGTAGCAGATTGATATTCATACGCTGGTCTCGCTGACCATCTTTCAGTCTTAGCACTTGCATTTAGCATTAGCATATCAAGGATTTCTAGATCGATTTCCATTGAAACGTACTCACTAAGTAGTGAAGTAAGTTCTGCTTCAGCATCAACACTATGATAAGCATTAAGGTCTTGAGCAAGCTCAGGAGTCCATACTGCTTTCAATTTACGTGTCTTAGCAACGATAGCAACTGAACGCATTGATATGTCAATCTCTGGGATATCAATATCAGTTTCAGGGTTAGCTGTTGTCTGTGCACTTGTAGCTTCAAAGTCACCACGAGTTGTATCTGTAGGTGCTTTATGATAACTTACAGATACCGTAGCTGCTGCAGGTTGTAGAGACGCTTCTTTAACAAGAAAACGTATCTTATTTGCAGCACCGTCTGAAGGAGCTACTTCAGTACCAGAAGAATTTACTATCTTCGTATAAGCTGGGTAATAAGCAGTAAATGCAGTTGAACTTGAAATTGCAAATGCAGCTACACCTTCTTTATCAGGAGCAGTAAAGTTTGAAAGAAGTACATCATACTTCTTTATTGACCCTGCTGAAATTGAACTTGATAGATCAGGTTCAAAATCAACGTCGCCCCATACTGCAGAACCAGTTGAGGATACTGCAGAAGCTGTTGCGTTTATAGGAGCTGTCTGAACATCATTAATTGAGTATCCAAACCTACCCGCTCCATAAAGACCTTGTGTTGGGTCACCTGAACCAGATGTTATACCAAACACTTGACCTTTTTCAGCCGCACCCGCAGCCGCTGTAAATCCAGCTTGTCCTGTTCCATACTTGAAATCAAGATAGAAGATTAGACCAGAAGGAAGGTTCATAGGTTGAACAGAAACAAATTCCTGAGCTGCTAACTCACCAAAGATTTTTCTTACCAATGGTAGAGCAACACCAGACCACTCTTCAGAATTAGATGAAGTTCCAGTATGACTAGATTCATCAATTAACTGACGTGCCTGATTCTCAAGAAGTACAGCCATTCCGCTGACTTTCTGATCATCACTAATTCCCTCTAACAATCCAGTAGGCTCCCACTTCTTAATCAAGCCGCGAGTTTCCTCTTGTCGCTGACGATAAGGATTATATCCATCCATCAGTTTTTCGACTGTATTGAGGTTTTTAAAATTAGACATTTAATTTCTCCAATTTATATTAAAGAATACCAGCCAGTTTCTTAAATCTGTCTCTCATCTCATGTCCTTCAGCAATTACTTCTTGCTTTTCAGACTTAGTTGAGGCAACAGGCTTAGAAGCCGAACCTTTAGATTCTTTAATTTCAGTTTTTTTGTTATTCGAACCAAATGATTCAGCCAAAGTAGAATACACTAATTTGACTTCACGAAGGTTATGTGCTCTATCAAAGTTTTCAACAACTTTCATCTTCTGCTCATTGGAAAGTCCATATGAACGGAATAGTTTGTTGGTGAAAAGTAGCTTTGCATTAAGCAGGTTAACTTCATTTAATTTGGAACGTAAGTATTTTACGACATTGCGATGCTCGTCCAATTCAGATTGGAGTTTAGAAACTTTATTAGCTTCATCAACTTCATCTTCCTCTTCAGAAAGTGCTTTTACAATCTCTTCAAGATCGATATCTTCTTCGACTTCTTCTTCTTCTTTGACTATTTTATCATCAGAATTTTCATGTCCTTGAGCTTTACTTGAACCTTTACCTTCAGAATCTTCAGTTGCATCATCATTGGCATTATTAGCAGGCTGTTTATTTTCAGCACCACCTATACCAGAAGATACATCATTAGATTCAGTTTTGACAGGATCTACAGCAGCCTCTTCATCATCTGGCAATTCTGCCGATTCATCAACAGGCTCCTCATCCTCATCATCTTCTTCATCTTCTAATTCTTTAAGAATTTCATCAAGGTCTAAGTCACTAGATTCTTCCATCTCAGGTTCATCTTCCATCTCGTCTTCTTCTTCAGAAACGACTGGTGCATATTTTACACCATTAATTTCAATGACACCTTCCATGTCCAATTCTTCTTCATCATCATCAATTTCCATCTCGTCTTCTTCCATTTCAGGTTCTTCTTCAGCTGGGACTTCATCAGAAAACTCATCAGAAGGATCTTCATCATCTTCATGATATTCTTCTTCTGGAACTTCCTCTTCATCACCCATTTCATCTTCATCTTCGATTTCAGATTGGATCTTCTTTGCAAGCATAGATTGTAGTCTAGGAGTAAAAGCTTCTTCTAAAGCAATTTTAGCATTTTCTAAAGCTGTTTCACGAACTGCTTTAGCATCTGCAATGGCATCTTTTAAAAGATCATCCATTATTATTTCTCCGTTTGGAATTAATATAGTTATTAGGAACTATAATAGAATTATTACATTTTGATTACACCGTATACGATAGGAACGGTGTGTTTAGTTTTGATATATATAAATATATAAAAGTAAAAAAAAACCTTAATAATCTAGATTATTTTTTCTTCTTAATCTAGCTTTAGCCTTTTTTTCCTTTCTTTTAGTAGATTTCTTCTTGTAAAACTCTCGTTCTCTCAATTCTACTAGTAATTTTGATTCTTTTACTTGTTTTTTAAATTTACTTAAAGCTTTTTCTATATTATTATTATAAACCTTTACGTATAACACGTAGCCTCCTAATCAGATTCGTTATCACCTTGCCAATTTTTATCAACATAGTTATAAAATTCTTTTTTCTTATCATCATCTAAATCATCTGGTGAACTAACACCAAATTTCTTTAATGCTGAATTAAAAAACTTCTGATATTCTTCTTTATCACCAGTTTCTTCTTTTACAACTTCACCGACTTCATAATATCTACCTAAAATATTACCCATATCTTCATATAGAGCTCCTAATCTTTGCTGTAAAGAATTAGATTCTTGAGCAATCTTACTAAATGATTTAGAAAGACCAGTAAGTTCTTTCATATTACGATTTACAGTAATTTTATCAAACCAATCATCTGTTTCTTGTAGAGTATGTGATTTAGCTTGACCAGCAATCCAGCTTAGTTTTTCTGATATTTTAGATATGTTAGATTTACCAAAGATAGCTTCACCTATCTCATTGTATTGTGATAATTCAGTAGTCAATCCTTTGACATCAGCCTTTTCATCTACCTCACCATATTTTTCTTTAACAATTCTAGATAGACTCATAGCATCTTTGTCCCAAGGACTTTGAGATATTACTCCACCCATCATGGTGCCAGTAAAATTTTCATTTATTAAATCTTTTAGTTTTATTTTTTTAGACATATCAAGCCCTCTGTTTTAATATAAATATCTACTTTCTTAATTTTCCTTTGGGTATGTATCTTCTAAACCCACTTCTTACTTTTCTCCACAACATCTTCATAAAAGGTCTTTCTCCATCATGTGTTCTATTCAAATTACCAGTTTCAATACCTCTTACGATATCTAATGCATCATATTTACCACCTTTTACACCATCCATCATAACTTTTATCACTTGTTGTGATGCTTTACCTAAAATCTTTGACATCTTAGAGACATCATTATTCATATGACTCTTAGCTTCTGATGAACTCCAATCAGCTGGTTTAGCGTCGAAATCCTCACTAATTATACTTTTGTATATGGATTTACTCATGCTCTAACTTTATTTTGTTTCATCACCTTATGTAAAATAACTTTAACTTGACGCATAGTTCCTTTATTCATATCTTTTTTAGATTTATCATTTACAGCATTAAATATTCTCATCATAATACTAGCTGAAAACATATCCATCAATACACCATCTATCTTAGCTGCTTGTTTACTTTGTACAATCTTATTAATCTTAGCCATGATACCACTTGGTTCTATAGCTTCATTTACAGATTCATTAACGTCACTCTTACCAGTAAGTGTATATCCTAATTGTTCAGCATTTTCTTTTCTTGCTTTTTCAAATTTTTTTTTATCAGCACCTTTTAATTCACCACCGAAACCTTCTTTTATAGGCCTAAACCTATTTCTTTTACCTATATTGTACCACACGTCTGCTTTTATTGAAGTATGATTTCCATGATATTTACTCTTTGGATTATCTATAGCATCTATAACACTTACGATAAAATCGTTTGCTTTTTGTGGAGTTAGTTTTGCTTTTTTGAGAAGAAGGTGTTCCAAATTATCGTAATTATCTTCCGCTCTGTTAGAGATGCTCATCTTGTACCAGGGATTTTTTAACTTTAGATGTGGAGAAGTAGCTTCATTTACGGATTCTTCCATACCAAAATGACTTATCTTACCTCTACCAGAAAGACTTTTTAGTTTAATAGGTTTAGTTTTTTTAACTTTAGTACCTTTATGTTTTTTCATCTTCTTAGTAAGTTTGTCAGCAAAACCTTCTCCAATATTAGCATTTTTCATTAACTTGGCTATTTTTTGTAAGGTCGCTTTATCCTTTTTAGATAACATATTCTTTTTATCTAATTCCATTGCGTTTTTTAGAGATTTTTGCCATGAAGTAGTTGATTCTCCAGTAAATTGTCTTTTATAAAAATCTGCATCTGATTTAGATTGTTTCTTTGGAGCTGCTTTTTTAGGTTTATCTTTTTTCTTTTTAAATTTATCCATAAATCTTTGATATAAACTCTTTGCTTTTTTATGGTCTTTATGGTCTTTATTACCTAACGCAGTTTTTACTTTAACATTTTTTGCAATCTGTTTATCCAACATAGCTTTATAAGCTGCTGGATTAGATACGGACATTGGTGGAACTAATTCGTTTACTTGAGATTCTTTCTTCATACGACTTTTTTCAGCTCTACCTCTATTTTTAGATTGTGATTCAAATCCCACGATTTTTCCTCCTTTATGTGATGCGTCTTTACCATCACCATTTCCATAAGTACCTTTCTTTCTATTATACTTATTTAATTCTGCTCTATATTTCTTTGACTTTGTAGAAGATTGAAATTTCTTATATTCGTCTTTATAATCTCTATCAGCTTCATTTACAGATTCTTTTAAATTTTTATGAACTTTTAAAAATCTGTCATCATCAAATTTAGCTTTACCAATCTTACCACCACTTTCTCTATGATATATAGTTGATAATTTCTTTTCAGCTTCTTTAGCAGTTGCTCCTCGTAGATGATGATATTTTGTTGGATAGAATGGATAATCAATACCAACTTTCCAAAATGGTAAATCAACACCCTTTAATCCTTTTTTCTTTACAAAAGATTCTACGACTATCATCTTGCTTTTTTACAAGTTTTTGTAAATCTCTAAAATTAATAGCCATTGTTTTTATAGATTGGTTTATTATTGAAAATCCTTTTGAATTTAGACCTTCATTTACGGATTCATTAGCTTGACGAAGTGCATCTGCTACCTTTTTATCTTTGGACAATCCCTTTTTAAGTTTTTCAATTGCTTTGACAGCTCCTGTCATATTACCACTCATTTTATTAGCTATCTTTACAGCTTTATCAACCATCCAAGATGAAAATATTCCTTCTTTTACTACAAATCCCATTTTTTTCAATATTTTTCTTGTAGATGGATTATCAACTGAAACTATTTCTTTTCCAGATTTCTTATGTACTGCTCTTACAGTTTTACCTTTTTTAGTTGTGGGTCCTAAATCTCCTTCTTTTACGGATTCCTTTTCCCACTTCTTAGCCATTTTAGGTTTATTAGCATGCATCCATTTTCTTTGTTTTTTTGATTTAAAAGGCATTACTTCATTTTCTTTACAAGTCTAACAGCGTCTCTCATAAAATCAGTCACAGTTCTTTTGTAAGACTTAATTAAATTGTCTGCTAAATTATTATTTACTATATCTTTAGACATTATTAATGCCAATTGATTCATATGTAATCTAAAACTAGATTCATCTTTAATTAATTTTTGTAGTTTTTTATTTGCTTTAGGAATATGTTTAACTTCTTCATTTACAGAACAACATACCTTACCTTCTGAACAATTATCACAACAAGCGTCATTTATTAATTCTTTTAACTTAATCATTAGTATGCCTTATAAATGGCATCAAAATTACTATACATCTTTTTTGCTTTATACCAAAGTTGTTTATCTAATCTAAGTCTAGCTTTTGAAATATCATTAGCATCACCTAATAAATCTTGAACATATATAAGACCTTGATAAGCTTTAATTAATCTCTTATCATTCATATGTTGAGCCAACTCTAATCTAGACCTTGTATGATTATTATAATGAGTCAACTTAGCAATAAAATCTATACTCTTCTGGTCTAATTCTTTAGCTTCGTTTAACATATCTTTTAATTTAATCACGACCTATCCTTTTTACGATGCTTCTCGTAGATTTTCCACCATACTTTATGGAGATCACCCAAATCTTTAACTGATGCGTTCAGTTTCTTTGCAATTTTAGACATATGGTTATTGTATTCTTTTACAGCACTATCAAAATTTCGTTGATCCTTCCAATCATACATATGAGATTCACTATAGCCATAATCAACTAAATAAGCACTTGATAATTTTTGAAATAGATCACCCCAATCTCTGTCATAATAAGTTGGATCTTTTAATGCTGTAAACTTGACATCTAATGTTTCGTTTAATTGTTCTTTATCTTCATTTCTGAAGTCGTGCCATTTATCCATCACTTTTTTATAATTAGACATTTAACTTCCCCTCATAATATCATTTATGATTGATTCTACTTTACAATAATCACCACAAGTTCTACCAACCACCTTAGTTTTATCAACTGATTCGTTCATTGGATGCATAAAAGCACCATGTGTTGATGGATTGGATACGAAATCAAATGCTATAAGTTCAAAATCATCTTGAACTTCTTGAGCCTCACCCTCATTAACAGATTCAACTGAACCCATACCACGAGAACTAATACCTAATTTGATTCCTGCTTTAAATAGTTCTTTTAATATATTACCAGCTGGTGTTCCTAGAACTTCAACTGTACCTAATAAATTATCACCCTCGAAATGCATTTCTTTTACATTGTGAGATACATTCTGTAAATTAACAACAGAAGATTCAGGATGGTCTAATTCACCCATAGCTCTAGCTTCTTTTACAAATTCTTTACTATATTTTTTAGCTTCTCTAAATAAAATTTCACGAGGATATATTCTACCATTTTGATTTTTAGCTTCAGCTCTTTGTAAAACACCTTTAACAATAAGTTTTCCATTATTGTTTTTCATGGATTCATTTATTTGTTCTGGTTTTACCTCAAATGGTAAATAATCAACTATTAATTGTCTCATTTATCTTTTCCCATCATAATTTCGTGTTTAAGACTTTCCAACATTTCTATCCATTGTCCAAGTCTCTTTAACATATAATTCTTATCTACATCTTTATTCTGTATCTCTACCTGCCATCTCTTTAATAGAGTTGAAATACTGAACAAAGTATCCATATAGGATTTCTTGTTCTCCTTAAAAGGCATTCCAAGACCTACTGTAGTTGTCCGACCTTGTTCGCTAATTTAACTAACCTTTCACTAATCTTATGTAACGCTTTATGTGTATTTTTCCAATACGAATCTGAATTAACCTTTAACTCATTTTTTAAACGAACATTCATCTTTACTAATCTTTCCAAATGATTAAGTCCATCACGAACTTCTCTCATTGAACGACCAATTTTTTGTTTTGGTGACATCGTGTCATCATTTCTGTAATCGTGGTACTTACCTTCATTTACCTTTGAATATCCAGTAGAATTAGTGGATATTTCATCTTCTTTCTTTTTATCCTTTTTTCTATTTTTACCAAAAGCATATGGAGTTTTAGGTGGGCCTTCTCCACCATCGATACCACCAGTTACAGATACTTCTTTTAATTCTTGTCTAATTAACTCTTTGATAATTTCCTTGAGTTTATCCCTTGTGGACATTTTTAATCTCCTTAATAAGTTCATAATATCTCATCAAAGTTAAAACTTGTTTTTCATTCACTATCTTACCCTTAGTAAGATTTTCAATTTGATTTATAGCTTCAGTAAGTTTAATATTTGTTATTTTATCATTTACTTTTGGTAAATGTCCTTCTAACTCGTCTCGTATTTTCACCACTTCTCTATCAACATATTCTCTTAAAGAATTTGTATTACTTACATTATTTATATAATTTTTTAATAAACTTTTCTGCGATTCATCTAGAGTCTTATATTTCGTATTAAATTTATCAACAAGAATTTGATAAGCCAAAAGTCTTAAATCTTTATCTTCTTTGTTGTACTCACTTAAAACCTTAGCTTTTATTTTCTCTTCATCAACTTTTTTATTTGTAATATTTTCTAAAACTGTAAATCTTGAATTAACAATATGGTCTGGTTTAAATTTCTCATCAGTAGTCTCTGATTGAAATACATTATATATTGATGCCAATATTCTATAATTAGGAATACGACCATTAAAAAAATCATTTACATTATAATTCTCTTTAATAGATTTAATTAGATTATATTTTTCTCTACGTAGATTTGAATTACTAAGTTTTTGACGTTGTTTTACAACAACATTTAATAAATCATTGGCTTTAACCTCTGATTGATAGTTTTTTTCCGAAAGTAACTTGTAAAGTTCAAGCTCTTTTCCTAATTCAGTATTTTCATTGAAATATTTTTTCAATATTGAAACTGATTTTGTAGATTTACCAGCTAATACGTCAGCTGTTATCTGCCTTGTTAATAATTCAAAAAGAATACCAGTATTCTTTATTTTTGAATGCTTTAATTTTCGAGCCATTACAAATTACTCCATATGTATATATATTTACTCATAAATAAATATAAAGTTAAACAATAATTAGTCATTTGAATCTCCATTAGTGAAAGAACTTACCTCGTTTTTGTATTCTTCCTCTAACTCAGACACCTCTGTTATGATTTCTCTCTCTTTTTTATTAAAATTCATTGACTTTTTAAGAGAATCATAGTGTGCTAATGCTAAAGCTTTACCATATTTGTGTGAACTACTGCCACCTTTTTTCTTAGCATGAGCACCTAACGGGTCTCTTCCACGTGCACCACTATCTTTACTATACTTATTTGGTTCTTTAGGTCTTCCAGCACCTGGTTGTCCACCTTCTTCTGAACCACCTTCATCATCTAACTCATGACCAGTTCTACCCATAGCCATATCAGATGGTGTTCCTTGTGATTGTCCACTTTGAGCAGGATCGTTACCCTCTGCTTCAATCTGTTGTCTTCTGAATTTTGTTTTATAATCAAATGTGATTTGTTCATCTTGTTCTTTAATTTCATCTTCTGTAAAATTAAAAACATTTTTGTAAATCCACTCGGTAGATACTAAACCATCTCTAACCATAGCCTCTGCCAATGATGTTTTGTTATTCCACAACTCAATCTTTTCTTGTTCATATATTGTGGATGGGTTTGTAAGTTCCAATTCAAAATTAGTTAATTCTACATCTTGATAACCTTGTGAATATAGATGAACAATAGCAATTTTTGTTAACTCAGATAGAGTTATTCTTTGTATTCTTTCTATCGTTCTAGCAAAACGAACATCTTCAGCAGCCAATGTAGCTTTAGAACCTATAGATTCTTCATAACCAAGAAATGCTTTTGGAATCCTCAATGCGGATAATAATTTGTTTTTAAGATATTCAATATCCTCTGTAGCTTCGTAGGTCAAACCTGGAAGGGATTCTATACCAGTACCACTATCACCACCACGAACTGGTAAGAAAAAGTCCTCTGTTATGTTTTGCATGTTATATTTTAAATTGTAATCACCAGTAGTTTCATCAACAACAGGAGCTTTCTTCATCTTATTAATAACTTGTTGCATGTAGTTATCAACTTCGGCTGGTGGTATATTACCAATATCTAATTTAAATATTCTCTTTTCTGGTGCTCTCATGATACGATGTATTAACATTGCATCTTCCATAAGAGTTAATTGTTTATATATCTTACGACCACCCTCTATTTGAGATTTACCATAAGGTAAATAATTAGAATCTGATAACAATCTGAAATGTGCTACCTCATAATTTTCTAATTCTTCTCTTGCTGCAGATTGTTCTTGTTTGTATCTATGTTCAGATGACATAGCCTCAATTAAATACTTTATATATTCTGGATTTTCAGGATCTAATCCTTCCAACCGTGATACATCATAAACTGAAAGTGGAACTACATTTGTAATACCATATTTTTCATTTATCTCTAATTTCAAAAAGAAATCACCATACTTACACATATTACGAATCCAAGGCCATAAATTAAATTCAATATTTACAATGTCATAAAAAAGATTATGTAATATTTCTTTTATCTGATTGTTATCTGTATTAATTTGTAGAACTTCACCATATTCAGATTTCATCGTAGACTCATCTGCATATATATCAAGAGCAGATGAAATAATAGCATCTGAATCCATTGCCTCATAATCCTTAAATAAATTAAGTCTCATAGATTTTGTCAATAACGCATCTGAATATCCACTCAACCCAGCTCCAGTAAATATTTTTTGATATCTATCTACCAAATTACTTTTTGAATAGGCTTGTGTACGACTAGTATCACTAACTTTTAATTTTCTTCCACCAACGTTCCTAACAACAACGTTAGATGAAAATAATCTTCTTAATCTACTGAATAAACTTGTATCAGCCATTTTTTACCTCTTTACTTATAATAACCATTCTAAATTTTCTTTTTCTTTATTTATTTCCAAAGTCCAAGAATCATTTTGGTTATTTGTTGGTGTATAAACACCTTGGTTAGATGTTATACTATTCATTGCTTTCTTTTGTAGGTGTATACCCTCTGCTCTTAATCTTAAAGCAGTCTCACGTATCCACAAACCCATAGCGTAAGACATTACAAGGTCATCATTATATCCAACCATTGCTTCTGCCCTACTACCATTGTATATAAATACAAACAATTCATCAATTAATCTCTGTGAATGTACAGTTACTAATCTCTCTCTAAAAAATTCTTCTAATTTTGCTATAACAAGTGGTCTAGTTTTCTGTGTTAATGTAAATCCAGGAATAAGTTGTTTTTCTGTTCTATTAATTTTATTATTAATATGTCTTTGTGTATCTACCACTTGTAAATCTTTACTCATATAAAATAAGTTATCATAATCTCTATCTATACATTGTTGTATAGCTGCCCAA
>VTLG01013300.1_pt1 | contig 18621 bp, 32 predicted proteins | sample 4694571 | NCBI WGS metagenome assembly VTLG01 (sample SAMN12604809, study PRJNA352737) | marine metagenome | biome: ENVO:00000447; feature: ENVO:00000209|ENVO:00000569|ENVO:01000036; material: ENVO:00002151; isolation source: viral sequences binned using virsorter ...
TCTCCTATTAATTTCTATCCCATAATTATACTATTTGTCTTTATTGTCAATCTTCAAATCTTCCTCTTTTACCTCAATTATGTCAGTATTTATGGAAAATTGTTTTTCAATTTCCTTTAATTTAGATTCAACCTCTTCTTTTGACATCTGATCAATAGATCCTGTAAGTATTTCTTTTCTGTCAATATATAATCCTGCTGCCTGGCCCCTGGACTTTTCTGCCGCAACTGCCGCATTCCAATTACCCGCATTTTCTGCTTTATGAGACAAAACATCTAGTCTTTTTATATGCCTAGAATAAGTAACTTTAAATTTTTCGTTATACTCATCACGCATCCGTTGTATTTCTGCAACAACTTGTGGAAATATTTTAGGGTTTTGTAAATTAGCTGCCATCTGTGGCGCTGATTTTTCTGAATAACCAGCTTCAATCGCTAAATCTGCTGGACTAGATTTATCTCCTTTTGTAACAATTAATAAAACAAATTTATATTGTTTAGGAGTTAATCGTCTAAGTTGTTTTTTTGTTGTTTTTTGCAAAATTTCTTGCTGATTCAACACTTCCAAATCCCCATTTTTTTAAAGCTAGTGCTTTTCTTGTTGGTTTACCATCCGGTTTTTTCATAGGCCCTTTCATTCCAGCAAATCTTGCTGCAAAAGAAATTCGTCTTGGATTTTTACCTTTTGCTACAGGAGCTTTTAAATTAGCACCTTCTGTTCTTTTAAAATGTTTTCTACCTGCTTCTGTTAATCCACCGGTTTTACTTTTATGTTCTTTTTTCATTTTTCTTTAATTTTAATATTTTCTTTTTAACATCTGCATAATGAAAAAGATTTTTAGAATTTTTAGTATGTGTCTTGCCTGTGTGTAATGTGCCATCTTTCATTTTGTGCATACCACCAGTCCAAACTTTACCATCTGCTGTATAATGTTTCACACCTTTCATCCTAAGTTACTTTCTTTTTAGGTTTTTTTGCTGTTTTTGCAGATTGAGCTAAAGCTTTATCTGTAACAGTCCCTTTGCCTGGTTTACTTTTTCCAGATTTTTTGGCTTTGTTTATATTATAATATAAACCTTTTTTTGCTATTCTACCATCTTTGGTTTTATGGTATCCTTTAGGTACTTTTGTAGACATTGTTTTTCCTTATAGTTGTTATAAATCAAATTATATATTTATAATATAAAATATTTTTTTGTCAAAGCCTGCTTATGTTACTTTTGTTACCTATAGTATATTGTATAGGTAACATAGAGGTAACAGTAATAATATATATATTTCAGTTACTTATATCGTTTGTTACCTTGTTACCTCTAAAACAGTATATTTTTTATATTTTAAAAAGAAAATTATATTCTATGCAACTATAGGGTTGTGTAATCCCTTATTATTCTTTATTATCCCAACTGTAAGGAATGGCAAAGGCTAGAAAGAATATTCAACTCCCGAAAAAGGTAACCCTGGGTCCCTTCACCTGTGAATTACTCCTTATAGAGCACGATCTAGCCTATGAAGTTTCTGAAGCCCAGGGTGCCTCAATATTTAAAGTTCCTTACAAAGCATATTTTGACAAAAGTATTATTGATTTAGGTGGTCCGGATGCCGTGAATGTTGTAATTCATGAAATGATGCATGTGGGGTACTATCAATATAACCTAAAAGACAAAGAAGAGGAGACAGTAGTCAATTCTTTCAGCAATTTTATGACTGAGCTGCTGTGTCGTTCAGAATTATCTGCCTGGATTAAAGATAATACTTGATCCCATGTCCGTGTTTCGTGTATTGTGGAAAGTTCACACTTAAAAATAAATAGGAGAGATTATGACATCATGCACATGCAACGACACTTGTTCTTGTCGTTTAACAATTAAGGAACTAAACGAACAACGACAAAAAGATCTATTAAAAATTGCATATTTAGCTGACATAATTAAATCCCAAAAACAAATAACAGAAGCCTACGGCAAAGCAGAAGATGAGTTTAAGAAACTCCAAGCGAACGGGCATCTTTCACAGGCTGATCCGATTGCTTCTTCAGGCTAAAGTGAACATTAAACGCTAAAGAACGTCTCTCTCCCTCTGACCTAAACGGATATACTTGATGAGCCAATTGGCTTGGAAATAAATATACATCTCCAATAACCGGTTTAACTAAGTAACTATGTTTACTAAAGTGACCAGGCATAGATCCTAAGAACTCTAAACAACCAACAGTTGGATGATGATCCTCTCGTCGATATTCTTCTTCATAATTCTCAGGCATCTTTAAAAACATAACACCAGACAAATTAGCGTCATGAATATGAACAGGATTAAAATCACCCGCGTATTGTGAAACAACCCATGTCTTATAACCGAGCTCATAGTCACCTTTAGGTCTTTCTTTTTCTGTTAAAACATTATCCACGTACCCTGATACAAGTTTTGTCAGCGTGTCACCAAAAGCAGGTAACTTGTCCATCGGAAATTGTATTTCGTATTTTACATTGCCTGCCAAGTTCTGGCTGTAATCCTTTTCTTGACGTTTTTTTTCATCATCGAGTATATTGTTTGAAACTGTATTAATACCATCAACAAGAATTTGAGGAAGATTTGCGTGCAAAACACTAGGACCAAAAGGACGATAAATATTAAAGTCAATATTATATTGTTGCTCATTTTTTTGATTCATTTGTTTTCTCAGCAGGTTTTTGCATAAATTCCTCTTGCAATGTTGATAATCTATCTTTAGCATCCGCAAGTTTTTGTAGTATTTTTTTACATTCATCCAAATGTTGTGGATGTTCTCCGATTCCTACGGAAGATCGTAAATATATTGAAAGTTCTGCTCGAGCTGCAGCAATATCATTATTACAGTCAGCAACAAGAGCATTAAATATAAGTTGGTCACTCATTTATTCTCCTTTATTTTTCAATTGAAAGTTCATTAATAAAATCTATATCCAAATCTTTATCGTCTAATAAAAACTGTTTCCCTTTACCAACAAGCATTTGCCAATCTTGTTTACGGTATACTTTATCTGTCATATCAGTAAAAGTAACACGCACATGGTCCTCTCCTTCTTTACGGACAGCAGCTACAATTTTTTCTATTTTATCCATTTACCATTCGGACAGTAAAATCACGCAACATTTGTACTGTATTTTTTCTAAGCGCAGGTGAATCACCTGATTTTCTAGATTCCCAAACACGTCTAAATGTTTCGACAGTTTTTAATTTTTGTTCTGAATTGGGTATTAACTTTTTGTCTTCCTCGATAATACGCACGAGTAGACTTCTTGTTTTTAAGATTTCATTGTCATTTAACTCAGTGTTTTTTTTCATTTGTACACCTTTTGGTAATCGTCTCTCCAATTTGCCACACCACGCAGTATTCCGTAAAGAGTAACCCCCCAGGTGTCGGGTTTATGTGATCGAGGACAAGTCAATCAAGTAACTATATACTATTTTTATGGGTTTATAGCAACTTTTTTGTTATTTTACCTTAATTTCTATGTTTTTTGCCCTCTCAGACTCAGGAATTTCCTTATGATAAGCAACAAATAACAGGCCGTCTTTTAAAGAAGCACCGTCAACAACAATATGTTTATGTAGCTGAAATCTTTTAGTAAAAGTTTTATCAGAAATACCTTTGTGAACTAAATCAGCATTTAATTCTTTCGTTTTACATCCATGAATGGTTAAAGTATTTTCAACAACATGAACTTTAAGATCCTTGTCAGTAAATCCTGCAACAGCGAATTCAATGACACCTTTGTCATCTTTTTCTTTAATATTGTAGGGTGGGTAAGTTGAAACTCTTCTGAAACTATCAAAAAAGTCATTATGAAAACCAAGAAAATGGTTACGTATTATATCTAGCTCGTTCATTTTATCTCCTTTTGTAAGCAAGATTATGTGGACCCATTACGGCATCCACATAATATATATGAGCATTTTTTATGTTTTGTCAACCAATTGTGTATCAACAAGTTCCGTGTCCCGTGATCTTTTGCGCTCGAGTGATGCTTTATGATCCTCTAGCGTTATAATAGCTAAAGGAAACGTGCTTTTTTCTGCTACATCTTTCTTACAATAATTTAGAACCACTTCTAGTGCTTCTTCTACCGTCATAGTTGGTTTTACATAACCTGGTGTTACATCATTCATTTTGCGCTCCCATTTTTCTTTTTCTTTTCTCTAGCCTTGTTTTCCTTATCAACAAGAAATTCTATTACTTTTCCTACAGAGCGAAAATCTTCGCCTGCAATTGACTGCAGCTTATTCCAAATTGGTAAACGTACAGCAACAGATTTATATTTAGTTATATCCGTCATACTTCTCCTATAAATTCATTAAAATCATTATAATTAAAGCTACTGCTATCAGTGGCTTCCAAAACAATAAACACAACGCTACAAGTAAAAACCACGTCATGCTTTTAGTGCTTGTCTTACAATATTACCGTAAAGATCTACTTTCGTATTTTCTTGCGCTTCTACAGGACAAAATTTTCGTCCTACAATTCTCGCAAGTCCAAGCCATTGTTTAGCTTGATCATTATAAAAATTATACATTTCTGTATCACCATGTTTCCTGTAAATTTTTGCAAGACCTCTTGTCTGTTTTACCATCGCAATACGATAACCAAAGTGATAGCCTTGATTAAACGTTGCTTCGTGTTCTATTTTTAATACCATATTCTTATTTCTCCTTTACCCATCAAATAGAGTAAAAGATGGGATAAGTCAATAGTTATTTTAAACGTTCATCTATAAGTTTGCCTATAACAAATACAAAAAACCCAATTAAAATTAAAGCTGTTAGTATTAGTCCTAATAAAATATTAGTTATCATATGTCCTATTTAGTGGATTGTTGGCTCAATGTCAAAATCAGCTTCAAAATCTATCTCTATTTCTTCTACTATTTGAAACAATTCATCACATTCAGGACACATATAAATTTCATCTTTAAAGTGATTAGGTAACACATTTTTAGCACAGTTTGGACACATAGTAAATTCGAGTATTACTTTTTTATTTTTCCCCATGAGTCACCTTTCTCTGCATCAACTTTTGATGGCACTTTTAATTCTATACAATTTTCCATAATTTCTTTTATGGGTTGCATTTGATCTTCTGTGACGGATAAATTTAATTCATCATGCACTTGGATGTGAGGTATGTATCCTTCTTTATATAAATTAAGCATAGCTTGTTTTGTTTGATCAGCCGCGCTTCCTTGTATTAATTTATTTAATGCTTTGTATGTCCAGGCTCTTTTTATATTTTTACCATACTCTCTTTCTGCTTCCTCACGAGGTAGAGATTTTGTAGGTCCAACACGAAACATGTTAGGCTCCCACGTGTTAAAACGACACTTACGACCTAATATGGTGCGAACAAAACCATTATCCCCTGCTGTCTTCATTGCTTGTTCTGTTAGTTGTTTAACAAAAGGTACACGGCTGTGATATGTTAAGAATAATTCTTCTGCATCTTCTTTACCAAGACCTAACTGGCTTCCAAGTTTACCTTTACCCATACCATATGTTAATCCTAAATTAATTGTTTTAGCTGTTTTACGATCAATACCAGCCATGTCTGCAGCTATTTGGTGAAAGTCTGTATCAGGATTACTTGAATAAGCATCAACAAACTCATCAGCTCCAATTAATCCACCATGCGTTAGTGAAGCAAAGTGAACGACGAGCCGTGGTTCTTGTTGCGAATAATCAAAAGACCCCCATTTAGTTCCTTCTTCAGGAATAAATATAGACCGGATCAGAGGTCCCAGGATCTTGTTGCGTGACGGAATCTGCTGGAGATTAGGATTCGACATACTTAGTCTACCTGTTACCGTGCCTCCTTGATCGGAACGCATTTGGTGTATCTCGCTGTGTATTCTACCTTTGTGCTCGTGTTTAAGTATACTATCAATAAACGTTGTTCTTGCTTTATTTATCTCACGTGCATTGACAATATTCTTTGCTAAAGAACTTGGGTGCGTTGCTAAAAAATTTTTATCAAACTTAGGCTGGCCAGATTTCTCTGTCTTTTGATATTTTATTTTCTTTGCATCAAATGCTTTAGCTACACTTACAGCTGCCCATACATCAACACTAACGCCTGTGTCATCCTTAATTTGTTTTAATATTTTCTTTTCTTCTTTTTCCAAATCTTTTTTTATTCTCTCTGCGTGGTCAACATCAACACGTACACCTTTCCATTTCATGTCTATCATCATAGGAATAAGATCTGTTTCTAAATCAAATATATTTGTAAGTTCTTGCCGAACAATCTCTAATTTAAAATGATTCCATAAACGAAGTGTCAGCGCTGCATCTTGTTCAGCATATGGTCCAACATCCTGTGCAGGAAGTTTATACATTTCTGCTTTAGGATCAACACCCCAAGCTTTTGCAGCTTCATACAATCCTGATTCTGATTTTGTTTCCTGGAGGTAATCTTTACCTAGTGCATTTAAAGAATAACGAAAACGATTCTCATCAATTAACGGAGCTGCTATCATTGTGTCAATAATACGACCTTTAACTTCTAGTCCCCATTGTTTCAACCAACCAACATCATACGGAGCATTGTGAAATATTTTATCACAAGGTAATTCTAAAATTTTTTTAAATTGTTTTTTAAATATTTTTTCATCAAAGTTTCCACCACCTTGATGGTGCAAGGGGAAATACCCTTGCCATCCATCAACGGCGATTGCTACACCTATAATTCTACCGTTACCAGTAGCCCAACCAGGTCCGATGTCCTTGATTCCTGGGTCGTAGGTCTCAAGGTCAATCGCAATCTGATCAGCTTCATGCAAATTAGGTATAGTCTCAGGAGGAAGCCATTCGCTTGGGGGTTGAAAAAGAGGGATTTGTGTCATCGTTTCAATTTCCCTTCTACTTCAATCTCCCTCGCAATGGCAGCATAGCCAGCTAAATCGATATACGCATCATCCTGATGGGAATGCATTAGACGTGCAATCTTTAGCAGAGCCATGCAAATCGCAACATCGTGAGCTGTTATTTTATGTTTTAAAAATATACTCCATAGATCTGCAATGTTCTGATGATTTTTTAATTTGTTTCCATAGTCGTCTTCTCTTTTACCTGTTACAGCTTCAAGTGCATCTAACAGTGTTTTCTTTGTTGTTTCCATTAGTTAAATATCTCCTTAAATTCACGCTCTGTTTGTGAACGTACAATATGTAATTCTTTCTTTGCACGTGTCATTCCCACATAGAATACCCGCCTTTCGTCATCTTTATTTTCAAAATAATTTTCATCAATCACTCGAGGTAATTCTGTCAACAACATAACATTGTCAGCCTCACCACCTTTAGATCCATGAATAGTTGATAACGTGATCCGTGGTGCACGGTTAAGGTTTTCTTTACGGCGCAACAAGGAAATAATATAAACTTTCTCTGACAAAGGAAAGTCTAACACTTTGTGCCAAATTTTATCTTTCGGCACAAGTAAACCAAAATCTTTTTCTAACATATCGTATGTATATAAAATATCATCCGACGCATTAGGCATAGTTTTAAATCCATGCTTTACTTGTTTATTAACTTCTAAATAATGATAAATTGTTCTTACACGATCAAGTTCTATTTCTTTGTCACGCATTGTAAGATCTGTCCATGCATTAATAGCATTTAATCTTTTTCTACTAACAGAAGGAACAGACTCACCATTATATAAACGAGAAAAGAAAAATCCTCTGGCTTTCATTTCATTCTCTACACGATCAAGTGTGTATCGATCACGACCTAAAACAAGCCATTGACCTTCGTGTAAATTAGTATCAAATGGTGTGCTGTGATATTTAATAACACCTTCGTCACTCTTTGAATTCCATATTTTAGGTATTCTATTTTTAACACGTTTAATTAATGTTGTTGCTGCATCATGTATTTTACGAGGAACACGCCAAGATTGATCAAGAATATATCTATCACCATCAAGATTAATTAGATCATCTGGATCAACACCAGCCCATCTATAAATTGACTGATCATCATCTCCAGCAACATAAGTTTTACCTGCGTATGCTATAAGTTTCTTTGCCATTGTCCATTGTATAGGAGCTAGATCTTGTGCCTCATCAATAATTAAAACTTTTAACTCAGGACATATTTCTTGATTATTAAATCTAACAATCATGTCTGTAAATTCAAACAAATTTCTTTCTTTTTTATATTCTTCTATGCCATCAGCTATATATTTTAACTTCAACCAACCACCATCAAGATGACCTGATATATTAAATTGCTCACGTAAACTAACGTTACGCACACGTGCAAGATCTATAATTTGTGAGTAGGGTTCGTCCTGGATAGCTAATCCATCATTAGATCTACTGTTTGTGTTTTTTAATTTTATACCAAGTATTTGTGATAACTCTTTATAATTAACATCGCGCATTACATCTTTTGTCGATAGCCCTAATTCTTGAAAGGCTAAACTATGTAGTGTTCTAAAATATTTAAAATGTTTTTTATCTAGGTGAGGAAACTTAACAAGAGCTCTATCTCTTGCTTCTCTAGCAGCTTTTTTTGTATAAGAAAAATAACCTATTTCTTGTGGTTGTATATCATTAGCTAACTCCTCCTCTACACGGCGTAACAAATATTCTGTTTTACCTGTGCCTGGTGGACCTAATATAATTTTAGTTGCCATACGCTCTTCTTATTCTTTCCATTGTAAACTTGCGAAGCTTAGCTGCTTTATGAGCTTCAGTTTTTTTATCAAGATCTATATCAATAAATAATTCTAATCTATTACAAAACTCACGTGCATAATATTTCCATTCTTCGCCTTCTATAATAAATTTTTTAAAATTAAATTCTCTGTCTACAATTAAAACAACACCTTTTCTTATTTCTGTTTGTGTCATGTAATTATGACAAATTCCATACGCAGCTAACTGCATAAAATAATCTTCAATATATTGTCTTTGTGGCATTCTTCTTTTTTGTTTAAAATCAACAATACATGGTTCGCCTTCATAAATACCAACACAATCAATAATACCACGAAAAAAATGTTCATAATATACATGAGCTTCTAACCCCCATACCTCTTCTAATTTATCCTTTAGTCCTAACTCTAAAATAGTTGCTCCTAACTTGTAAGCAATATCATGATAAGGGTGTAAACTAGGATTAATTATAGGTGGGTGATCTTGATACTTAACATTAGAAAATTTTAAAATACTATTTTCTAAATATTGATGCATGCTTTTACCAATACTAAGTGACTCTGCTATTATGCGATCAGCTTCTTCATCACCAACTTTTTTTCTCCATCTCTCTAATCCTGATTTATCTCCTGTGCCATCAAAAACACGAGAAGGCGATAATAAATCTGTATCCGGCCAAACATATTTTTTTTGATATTTTTTATTATATTTAAAAATTATTTCTCTACAGTTAAGTGGATACATATCAACTGTTCGTAATCCGTCTTTACTTCTTATTGTATTTTTTGTCATGCGAATGGTACCTGCTCTTTCATGTCTGGTGTTTTAATTTCTCTCTCATCTCTTTCAGCAAAATTTTCTGGAACATACCAAAGATGAACGAGTTTCTTATCTTTGCGAATACGCTGTTTTGTTGAATCTCCTCCTAGGTCCCTGATCCGAGCTCCCATTTGCGTGTCCGTAAATCCTGTAAATCTTTTTCTGTTTAAATAATCTTGAAGTTTTTTAAGTATAAAAAATATTTTATCATCTTTTTTAAATGCTTTACCAATCAATACTTCATCAATCTGTTCTGCCTCGCCTTGCTCTAAAATAAATGATTCTAGGTGATTATCAAACTGCCCTACTTTTCTTATCTCATGGGGCATTTCAATTGTTTCAGCCGTTGCTAATAATCCTTGAATTTTAGCAATCCAATCTCTTTTACTTACGGGTGATATTAAAATTGTTAATTGATCCATGCATGCTTTTGCAAACTTTGTTTGATCATATAAAGAATCAGTATCTAAGAATAATCGTTTACCACCGACATTTAAAAACCATATAGGTTCATCAGATTCATACTTAGATAAGCTATCAAAGTCATAAGAAAAACTTTGACCAATACCAAATTGTCTAGTTCGGCATAGCCCTGAGTTACATACCGAACACATAGGTTGATCTTTACATTTAAATTGATAATCTTTTTTCTCATGTTGATTAATTGTTTTTTGTACTTGCGCTGAGCCCAGGGGCCTGTCCATATATTTGTGATTAAATGTATCTATTTTATCTTTCCAGTTGTCTGGATACTTTTTTTTAGCATATACTGCGTATTGATAAAGTGTATTGTCTCTTCCACCTTCAGGTATACCTTCTGACATAAGATTTTCTAAACATGGAGGGCCGTCAAAAGATGTGTCGGTCTGTTCTTTTATTATTTGTAAATTTTTAAGTTGTTCGTTTGTTAAAGCTGCTTGTGCATGTCTATTAAAAAATTCTTGTAAAGTTAATGCTTGTCCATTTTTATCTAAAGCGTAACGATTACTTTCATCACCATTAAAATAAGGTAGATTTAAAAAGTTTCCTGTATCTCCTCTATCTGCTCGTATCTCTTCTTGTTTAGGAAATATTTCACAATTAGCGTAACCAATAATAGATGCAATATCCATTAATTTTTCTCGTAATAGTTTTGCTGTAACTGGTTCTGTTGTAAATAAAAATATATGTGCGCCACCACTTTTAGATCTAAATACAACTAATGGTAATTTTTTTTCTTCAATATCTTTTATAATTTTTTTATGATCTAGTGGATAGGAGTCAACATCAATACACCCCCAATGACATTTATTATCATCCATAATAGGAATGATACCTAAACTAGGGTCTTTACCTTCTAAATGTTCTTTCCATAATTGATCAGTAACATTGCTTTTAACAATATATGCTGATCCTCCTTGCTTACCATTTCTTTTTGTATCGCCACTACGATATTGTCCGTAAGCACGGTTAAGTCCTTGAAATATCTTTTTAAATGTTGCTACGTCGTATTCCTGCATTCTCTTTTCTTCCCATGTGTTTACAAGGCCAGGAATATCCTGGCCTTATGACTTTTATTTTACTCAAACGGAACATTTGACTTTTGAGTGTCTTGATCTGGTTTAGCCTTTACATCACCAGATTTTACACTGCCAGCAAAAGTCTTTGCCATTTCGTAAACACTTTTAGATTCAACAGGTCCAACTCTTTCTACGTCCCAACCATACCAAGTTCCTAAATCATTTTTTTCTTTAACAACTTTTAGTTTGTAAGTGTGACTGTATGACGGTGGAGTAAAAGGTCCCTTCGATCCCTGTATTTTTAAATTCAACATCATTGAATTCCAACGTCTACTTTTTTTGAGTTGAGTGCTTTTCATTGTTACCAAAGCAGGTTGAGGATTATTTTCATCATCAAAGTAAAGAATAAAATGATTAGCATTTACATCTACATAATTACCATTATCTAATCTATCCTTATTGCCTTGGTCACGTGTTGTTTTAGATAGTATATCACTATCAGCGTCATAAACATTAACAGGAGCTCCCGAGCTTTGTCCTCTGTCAGACCATTCAACATATTGTCTATTGTACGCAACAGGTACAACAGTAATGCCTGCCTCACCATCATAAAGATCACCTGTAACAGTATTCATTATCATACCAGCACGAGCTTCTTTATTTTCTTCTAGTTCAGGAGAAAGCTGCATTAATATTTTAAGTCTAGGAGTAGCTAAATCCTCTTGAGTTATACCCTCTAGACCTGCGTGAGCATCCTGTTCCATGATTGACATGTCGACAGGAAGCTTATCTTCTATACTAACTACTTTAGTATTTTCTTTAGTCTTAGTCATAATACCTCCAGTATTAAATTATTTTCTTTTTCGCACGAGTTTAGTTTTATTGGCTACGTGCACACCAAATTCGTCAGGCAGACTAACACCTTTATTGTGTTGTTCTGTGGCGAATGCTTTTAAAGTTTGATAATGTACAGATTCTTTCTGTCTATGTACCAAACCTAAATCTTTAATATGGTCAACAAGTTGTGAGGCGTTATCGTCTTCACCTCTACCAAAACTCACTGACACATCGTTCTTAATTAAATCACCAAAATGGTTATCTCTCAACCACTTATGGCAATAATCTCTGTTCTCGACTTTAATATATGGTTTGATGTCTTCAACTACATTAACAACAGTTCCGTTGTTTAGCGTCAAACTTGTCAAGCCTTTTTCTTGTAAAAATGATGGAATTTCTTCTTCAGAAATCTTGCGCTCTTGCTCTTTTAATGATTTAATATGCTGTTCTTGTTGATCGATTTTAATCTGTACAGCTTCTAACTTAGAACATTTTTCACTGAGAGCTTTGAGAGATTTATCGTCAACCTGACCTAAAAATTCTTGGTCTTTTTCTAATTGCTCCGCAATATCTTTTGGATCAAATGATGTCATTCTTAATTCTCCTTTAGTTAATATTAATTTCTAGTGGGTAGTATTTACGCCTTTCTCGATCCCATTTCAAGACTTTATATTTATTAATATTGTTTATTGCAGCTATAGAGCATGCAACTCCGATAAGAGAGGGATCTCCCATTAATAATAAATAATCTTTATCGTTAAAATCTTTTAAAACTTTTTTTATTTTTTGAACTGTAGGTCCTGGACTTAATATTAATTGATAACCAGGTGGTAAAATTGGCACTAACTCGCCATATTTTTCTGCGCTAAGAATATCTCTGTTAGGCATTTCTTGTACTACATATACTGTCATAATTCTTTTTTTCTATTTCTACATATATCACTTGATTTTTATTTCGCAAGTGGTATATGGCAACTTAGAAAGTAGAAAATTATGGATTATAGATTTAAAACGGTGCCTTATAATCACCAATTAAATGCTTTGGAATGTTCTTGGGATAAGACTGATTATGCTTATTTTATGGAAATGGGAACAGGAAAAAGTAAAGTATGTATTGATAATATTTCAATGTTATATGACAATGGTCATATAGATTCTGCATTAGTTGTTGCACCAAAAGGTGTATATCATAACTGGAAAAATCAAGAATTACCTATTCATCTACCAGATCATATTAATGCCAACATTGTATGTTGGACGCCAACACCTAATAAAAAAGAACAAGCTGCACTAGATTCGTTGTTCATGATTAATGATAATTTAACAATATTTTTAATGAATATTGAAGCATTTAGTACATCTAAAGGTTACGATTTTGCTTATAGATTTTTATTAGGTCATCGATCATTAATGGCTATTGACGAGTCTACAACTATAAAAGCACCTACAGCATCAAGAACTAAAAATATTTTAAAATTAAGATCTTTAGCAAAGTATAGAAGAATATTAACAGGATCGCCAGTAACAAAAAGCCCATTAGATTTATACACACAATGTTTTTTTCTTGATCCAGATTTATTAGATTTTTCTTCTTATTGGACATTTAAAAATCGTTATGCACTCATGGCTAATAGAAAAGCTGCAGGAGGATCACACACATATAGTCACGTTATTAAATATGTTAGACTAGATGAGTTAAATGAAAAGTTAGATAAATTTTCTATTCGTGTATTAAAAGAAGATTGTTTAGATTTACCAGATAAAATTTATATGAAACGAACAGTTAGTCTTACCCCTGAGCAACAAAAAGCATATTATGAAATGAAAAAATTTGCTTTTGCAGAATTGTCTCAAGGGACAATGACAGCTTTCTCTGCTCTAACACAAATGATGAGATTACATCAAATAACTTGTGGTCATGTTACAACAGATGATGGTCAAGTAAAAGAATTAAAAAATAACAGATTAACAGAACTATTAAATATATTGGAGGAGACCAATGACAAAATTATTATATGGGCTAATTATAGGTATGATATACAAAATATTACAAGAGCTCTTCAAAAAAAATACGGTAAGGAAAGCACTGCAAGTTTATATGGGGACACACCTATGGTTGATAGAGACGAAATTATATCTAGTTTCCAGGACAAAAATTCTGATTTACGTTACTTGGTATCTAATCCAAAAACCGGAGGGTATGGTATTACTCTTACTGCCAGCCATACTGTTGTCTATTATAGCAATAGCTATGACCTAGAGGTTAGGTTACAATCAGAAGATAGAGCTCATCGTATAGGTCAAACGTCTAAGGTTACTTATATTGATTTAATTGCAGAAAAAACAGTAGATGAACACATTGTAAAATCATTGCGTAGTAAAATAAATATTGCTACACAGGTATTAGGAGAAGATTTAAAAAAGTGGTTAATATGAAATATGTAGCGCAATGGTATTGGGGTACTGATTGGCTTGGTAAAAAAGTTAAGAATTTTTATTATGGTCCTAGGTTGGACTGGATGAAATTATTTAAAAAGGAGAAAAAAGATGCCAGAAATAAGAATAAAAAGAAAAAGAAACAGAAGTAAAGGGATACCTAAAACCACTGGTTATTTTAAAAAATTAGGTAAACGTAATTGTAATATTTGCAAAGAAAAGTTTATTATGTACGGACCTTACGACAGATTTTGTGGATCTTGTAAAAGCACAGATTTTTATAGGTTAGATCACTCATATTCACTTGGAATTTTATAATGAAAGAAATTTGTGCAACATTAATGTTAATGTGTTCTCCTTTTATTCAAGATTTTACTTTTGAGTATGATGAAAAAAAAGAATTTGTTTACGGTATAGCTGAATGTACAATATACATTAATGAGTATTGGGAAGGACCAGAGCGATTACCTGTTTTATTAAGTGTTGCGCAAGCTGCGCTAGAATCTAATTGGGGTGAATCACGTTTTGCTAAAGAAGCAAAAAATTATTATGGTATTCGTCAAACTGATTTAGGTGAACCACATATTTTATCTAAGAATGGTATTGCATTACGAAAGTATGATAGTAGGTGCATGTCGGTTGAAGATTATATTAGTTTATTAAATACCTCACATCATTATAAATTATATCGTCAAACACGTTTAGATCAGTATGTAGTTGATCAAGTTAACATAGATGAATTAATTGACACCTTAACAGTATACGCAGAAGACCCAGAATATAAAAATAAGTTAAAAACGTTATATAAAAGTATTAATAAGAAGTATTTTGGTCAAAATCAATTTAAACCTTGATTTTTTGCGTCCTAGAGCAAAAAAGTATTTTTCTAGTGTTTTATCCCTACTACGCTAGGTTTTATTAATTTAAAGGCTATGTGAGAGATGATTTTTTTTACAAATCTAAATTATGAACACCTTTTACAGGAAAAGAATTAAAAGAAAGACAATAGCCAGTTGTTGTTAAAGTTTTTTTATAATTTTCTGATTTAGACTCATAAATATTTAAATACTCTGTTAACGCCACCATACATTTATTTTCTGTTGGATATAAAAATGCATTATACTTTACAGATGGCATGTTAGGAGTTGACATAAATAATACTAATAACCATATTTTTATCATTTTTTCCCTTGACGATTATATTTTTTCCATGTTCGTCTTTTGTGTTTATTTTTAGGTTTAGATCTACTTGAATTTCCTATACTTGTTCTTTTCTTTACAGGTGTAAAGTATTCGTTCAAGGATGTTTTAGCCATACTTTATAAATAAGTTATAGCACCTATAACCCATAAAGTTCCAAAAAATATGTATGCTATTGTTACTGGTTCCATTAATCCCACTTCGCTTTTGCTCTTAATGACCATCGCTCAAATGCTGCTACATCTATATCTTTCTTAACTAGTTTAGCACCAGCCGGTACTTCATTATATAAAGCTATTACCTCACCATCTTCTATATGTACAATACCAGGACCACAGAAAGCATCTTTATCATATCCAGTATTTTTCTTTTTAAGTAATCGTACTTCTTTCATGCAAGATGATAATGATTTCATAGGAACATATTGTGTCATTTGAGTTGCTTGGTCATTCATATTACCAAAAACAAACATAAGTATTACGCTAATGACTTCCATTTTGCCTGACCTTGTCTTCGAGTTTCTCTGTGTCCAAAATTAATTTTTCTATATCTTGTTGAGCTCGTTTTATATTTACGGTATTACTCATCATACCCTCCATTTCTTCTTGCATGGCTTCAATTTGTGTAGCCATAAATTCAATCAACATGTCTTGTTGAGCGTCGGCGGGCAGGGACCCCATTTCTCCACGCGGCCATTTTATACGGAATTCCGTGTTTTTTTCAACGTCGGCAATCATTAGCTTACCATTTGTCTCAATATTATTTAGGCGCTCAATAATCCCGAAGTAACTATACACGCCAATTCCAACGGCTGCGAGAATACTCAAAAGGTTTCTCATAGGCATGCTAATCGCTGTATTATCCGATACTCTCATCATCTTTCCTATCATATATTTTTTTACTCTTTACAACTTTTGATTTGTATTGAGGTGTGTATAATTCTTTAGCAACAGGGTTATTCTTTGACATAGCCCTGTTTCTTTTTGTCAAAAACCATTTGTATTGTTTATTAGCCATTACATTGCTCCTAAAGGATTTTCTAAAGCTTTTTTAATTCGTTTATCCATTTTTTCTTCTAGTTCTTTTTGTGCTTGCTTAAGTCTATCTTCTAATTTTTTCATATCATCTTCAACAGTATCTATAGTAACTTTCAAATCTTTAGCATTATCTCTAGAGTCTTCTTTTACTTGTTGTTCTACATCATTAACAATTTTCTCAACACGTCTTACATCTTGACGTAGGTCATTTTTAAGTTCGTTTGCAACATCAGACACTAATCGTATTTCAGACATAATCATTTCCATTTCTTGTACAATCATGTTTACCTCTGTCTGTATTAGGTCAGTCTTACTTTCCATTTCTTTTTTTGTAAGCGCAATTTCTTTATCAAAGCCAGATAAGTCTGGGGCGACGTATTCTTGTATTTGATCTTTCATGTTTAGGTAGTCTTTATAAAATTCAAAACCACCCCATAAAGCACCACCTGCTGTGGTCAGTGCTGTCAAAATTACAAAGATCTTACCACCTCTAAATTTAATGCCACCTACTTCTACTTCTGCCATTGTTGCATCACCATTTCATCCATTAATCCATCACTTCCTGCAAACAGGAAATATCCAGCTATATTATTATCAGATATGACTGTATCTGGTAAAGTCATATCTGTAAAAAATCCTTCTCTGTCGTTTAATTGTTTTTGTGAATCAAAAAAAGTTTTAGTATCACCCAAAACCTGCATAACGATTAATGTTTTTAACTGATTTGTTGAATCATATCTACCTTTATCACCCATTTTTTTAACGATTTTTTTAGCAGCTTTCTCTTTTTGTTCTTTTTTCATTTCTTCCTTGTCTTCAGCCTTATCTTCTGTTTTATCCATATCGTCTTCGCTTCCTTCATCCTCAGAAGTCTCTGATGGGCTTTTTTCAGCCTTTGGCTCTTCTGCCACATCTTCTGTAGATTCTTCAGTAGGCTCTTCAGCTTCTTCAGTAGGTTCATCTTTTACCTCCTCTGTTTCTGGCTCTGGTTCGGGTTCCGTGGTCGAAGGTTCTTCCATCTCTGTCTCTGGTTCTACTTCTACTTCAGGTTCCATATCTGGTTCTGGCATGTCCATATCCATATCAGGCTCTGGCATGTCCATATCCATATCAGGCTCTGGCATGTCCATATCTAATTCAGCCATTTCCATTTCTGGTTCTGGCATATCCATATCAGGCATGTCAAAATCCATCTCCATCTCCATCTCCATTTCCATTTCATATTCTATAGTTGCTATTTCCATTTCCATTTCAGGCATATCTATGTCAAAGTCCATTTCAAAATCTATTTCGAAATCCATATCAAATTCCATTTCCATTTCATACTCAACGGTCTCATAAGACATTTCCATATCAGGCTCTTCAAACTCTGGTTCAAAATACATGTCATCACCAGGCGCTTCTATAACATCATTATGTTCAAATATATTTTCTACGATATCTATGACTTCTGTTTCTGTACTACCACCGTATGCTACCCACATTTCAACACTAAGTATATGTTCTGTAACTATTGTAGAAATTACATTGTAAAGTACATTTATTTGTACATCATCAAAAAGCGGTCCGATTGCAAGAGATACATCCCTTCCACCTACCTCTACAATTAATTTTGTAATTGTTCCCGCAAAATCAAATCCGCCTGTGTATTCTTGATAACCACTGGTTACACCAGATTCAGATAAGATGTCAGTGCCTTGAAATATATTTGTATTACCATTACGTCCTGTAATATGCATATAAATACGATCTTGAGGATCTCTTTTATCAACTTTTATAGAATAATTAGTTCTACCACCATTTTCTATGTCAAGTTCGGAAATATCAATGGTGTTAATAAATGTTGTACCCATTCCAGATACACCCATTGTTGATGTACTATTACCACTACCTGTTATTTGTGCACATTTATCTGCACCAAGATTGTAGCAACTATTACCAGACGGCATACTAGCAGGCCCTTGGCCTCCCCAGTCCAAATCCATGTCCCCTTCATATTTAGATGATGAAACATATCCAGCATCTCCATCAAGAATATCTCCTGAATCTGGATTTGTTGTTGTTACTGTTGTGGTTGTGGTTGTCGTTTCT
>VTLG01004546.1_pt1 | contig 18619 bp, 21 predicted proteins | sample 4694571 | NCBI WGS metagenome assembly VTLG01 (sample SAMN12604809, study PRJNA352737) | marine metagenome | biome: ENVO:00000447; feature: ENVO:00000209|ENVO:00000569|ENVO:01000036; material: ENVO:00002151; isolation source: viral sequences binned using virsorter ...
TAAAAGACAAGCATGTCTTCATAGCTTCAAGCCTTGACTCCATGCTATCAAACCCTAATATTATAATATCATCTTCATTATAATACATAAAAGTTTCAAATAATCCATCCATTTCAGTTATTTCTGATTCTGGATTAATGTCTTTTATTAGTGAACTTAAAGCTGATGTTTTACTCATTCCTATATGAGAATGTCCATATTGGGAAACTCCTATATTAGGTGTCTCTACCTTGTCCATGTCATATAAAACAAAGTTTTCAGCTCCCATCCTAGATAATTGGGTAGCTGCGGAACTACCTATAGCCCCGCAACCCAATATGTGAAACACATGCTGATTAAGAGAATCTATTAAACCAGCAGACCTTTGATTAATAACCCCAGCCATAGTATTCTCCTTCATCTTTATATGCTTTTTGACTATTTTTATCCTTAAACTCTAAAAGTTCATGTGGAAATATAAATTGAAGTCTATGTAATAACTCATCTTTATTTTCCATTGGCATGGATATTCTATAATCAGTTATTTTAAACTCATCCATTCTTGACTGAATTAATTTTAACTGTTTTTTAAATTTATTTAAAGATAGTTCGCCTCCCATAAATTTATCCATACATTCTTCTATCGCTTCACATATTTCAGTGTAATGCGCTTTGTCTTTTAGAGCCATTTTATCATGAATAACATTATTATTCCAGAAGTTTCCTTGATTAATATTCTTTCCATAATAAGTATATCCATTAGTTAACTGTACTCCAGAAATTTTATTAGAGCAAAGTTCTTCATATTGCTCTTTCATTTCTTTAGTAACATTAATACCGTCTTTTCTTATTATATTCAAAGGAATATCATAATGCTGTTCAATCTCTAAACCTGAAGCTTTCCATAAACTTACTCTAAATAAGTATTCTTGTTTCAGGTTTACCACTAAAGCCAAGGAAAATGAATCATTTTTCCATGCCTCTATTTCTTTTTCATCAGTTCCAGACCAAAATGCTCCCATAGTATGATGTGAATGCCACCAAACAAACTTCATTTTAGGATTCTTGTATTTCATACCATATTTCATCTTATAATCTGTAACTGAAGATGCTTCTAATTCAGTATTACTACCTGAATTTTCCTGTTTTAATATTTCTATATCGCCAACAGTATAAATACCTTCTTTATTTGGAACAGCTGTAGCCAGACCAGATATTTCATTTTTATCTTCATCATATGCTATTGTAGCCCAAGATATTATTTTATACCAATCTTTTTCAGCGATACAAAACATTTTATTTAATGATTCCATTTAACCCCTTCCTGTTGCCCATTGCAACATCTGTTTCTTTATCTCTTCATTTGACGTATCTTCTATAACCACTTCTGCAGTTTCAGGTTCTGGTTTACCCCAATATTCTATTCTATGTAATAGCCATTCATATGAAAGAATACTAGAGTTAGGGTAACTACAAATCAAAGAATTTAAGACATCTTCATAATTTCTAATGCCTTCTTCTTCTAACCTTTCTGAACCAGGTGAATCAAAATATATTTCATATTCTGATTCTATTATGTTATTATCAACATAATCATTCCCTAATTCAGCTATTAAAGAACCTAATATTGACTCTAATTCATACCTTCTATTTTCATCATCTAATGATTTTAATGATTCTGATTGATTTTTATACATCGCACAGTCATTTCTCCAAACGCAATCAATTTCATTACAATAATCATTTACCTTCTTGATGTCCCCTAAATAAGCTTTAGAGTATGATGCAGCATCATTATTCATTAATTTACCTCTTAATCTAGTTGAGCAATTATCTGTCTGTCTACCTTGAGACATTTGATAAGTTTTACTAAATTTAGAAGGCATTCCAAAATGCATATGAGTTGGCATATTGTAAGGATTTGAATAATCAATATTATAATATCCAGACCATTCTAGCAATTTCATAGCCAAGACAACAAAGTCTAAGTCATGGAATGATTTCTTTACATCATCAGTATAATTACTAAAACAGGTTAATCCCCAAAGTAATTCGCCATTTTCATAAGCATTAGTTCCATAATCAGGCGTGGATGGTTGAGCTATATAAGGGTGAGAATGCAATTGTCTTGCTCTATAACTACCTCGTGGAGTTTCAGGTGAATCATATAAACCCTTATAATTAACTCTCATAAGAGAATGTGTAGGTTTTTCATAATATCTCATCATCATTCTTAAAGAACAATCAAATATTATTTCTATACCCTCCATAGGTAATTTCTGCATTATCTCACTTCCTTGACAAATATTCATAATTCCTTTTTCAATGTAGCAACACAAATAAAATGTAGTAGCTCTTTCATTGTTTTCTGGAATATAAACATATGGAATAAACTTAACCTTACCATTTGTAGCTTTAGATGCTAAATCTATAGATAAATATATATTATTACAGAAACTTCTTAATTTCTCAACATATTCATCTATATTAACATTAAAAGAATAGCCCTCTCTTTTTAGCTCTCGCTTTAACTCTTCACAATGCGTCAGTTTATTTGCTAGCCATGTCATTCCATAACTAGCATTTTCTTTTGTTCTGTATAAATACTTACCTAATCCTGAAGACTTCTTATCTAACATAAGTTGTTTTCTTGTGTAAGCCTTTATTTTATCAAGAGTTCCTGGTTTCCAATTCCAGGAGGGTGTAACCATTAATGGATTCTCTCGAAAACAATAACGATTACACTCCTCTAATCTGGAAAAGAATTCATCCTGAGGTCCAGTAGCGATAGCATTTGCTAATTGTTGATTTGGTTCTTCTAATATTTCAAGACTATTAGCCTTTAAAGTAAGAGAACCATTATACAATAAAGTAGTTTTAATGCTATCTGCCATGTTAACCTCCTACTTTGTTATTAGATGTATATGCAACATACATTCCATCTTCTAATTCAAAGTCATTTTGTCTAACAGTACCACCTACATTAACATTTGCATCATTAGGAATTTCAAGTTCAGTCCTTAATGCTCCTACATTAGTTGAAGAAACATCTCTTGATGTAAATTCTCCATTTGTTAATAAGTTTATTGTTATTGGGCTTGCCATGTTATCTTTCTCCTTATTTATTGGTTATTTGTTAGTTCTTCTTTATAATAAGTTGTATAAGGTTCTCCTTGCCATGTAAATATAGCTCCTGGACCAAAGTCTTCCCTATACTCCTTAAATGTTTCATCAAATGGTGTTAAAGACTTAATTTGTTCTTTATATAATTCTTTATACTCCATTTCTGCTGCTTTAGACTTTAAATCATTAATATAACCTTCTACACTACTAACTCTATCTAATAGTATATTTAAGGTTTGATTAATTTCATTAAAGTTAGGGACAACTGTATTAATCTTAACTGTTTGTATTGTTACCCAAAATGTTAACATTACTAGAATTGCCCATACTGCTTTCATTTGCTTTTCCATTATTTATTCTCCTGTTTGTCTTTATTTTATTATGTATCATTACATCAATTTTACTATCTAAATACTCTTCATAACTATTCATGCTCTTCCTCCGTATCTTCATCTTTATTTAAACATTTATAACACATTCTTTCATCTGAATCACCCGTTAAACCAGGTTGATAATACCATTCACATTCACAACATACAAATGAAAATCCCATATTTCCTCCAAGTTGATTAAAGTTGTAAGTCAGGAGCTAACAGGTGAAAGGAGACTAATATGATAGTCAAATACCTACCAGACCTTACGGTTCCTGGACTCCTGACTTAATTGTTTTATTAAAAAGGTTACACGCTCTGTGGCTCCCCATTGTCTTTTCGACTCCCATCCAACCTTAATAGGTTATCCTCACCTTTTTAAATTGTATTAGAGAGGCTACACACACTTAACTCACAACTATTTCGGCATCTTAGTTACTATCTAAGTATGAGTTGTCCTGTTAAGCATAACCTCCGTCATAGGTAGTTATCCTATTCTCATATACGCCTCACCTCTCTAATTATTATATAAACCTACACTATTTTATTCGCACCAAACTTAATTGGCTAAATGAATAAAACTCCTCGATAGTTTAGTAGTCAGATGAACTGAATTATCCCGGTTACAAGCCACTATCTCCCTCCATCCCTCGGTTTATATTCCTCCGTAGTATCATTTAACATTAGCCTTTTAACTATCAATAACTAGTATATGATAGACCTCAAGACATCACTATTGTTAAGAGGTTTTGTTAGTATTATAAGGCTGAATTACTATCTTTAATTCATTTAATGTGGAAGTAGACCAGTTAACCACAACCTTATAAATTGACATACTTGTATAATGACCTGTATACATTTCGAGTCTTCTACCATGGTATGTCAGCAAGTTTATTAGAGAGGTTACATGCTATTGTTGTTCACCTAATATATCAAGGCCATAGCTTCCTAACCAATACAGGCTCTTTACTAGTGTTATCCTGTAACTTACCTATTCTATTATCGACATATTATGATAATATACCTCACCTCTCTAAAACTTATAAGGCTGAATTACATCGGAAGTTTAATTCATTTAATGTAGAACATTTGTTGTCTACAACCTTGTATAATACAATATTAAAAACCAGGATTTTCATCACGATGTCTATGTAAATCCTTTTTAGACAATTCACTTGACAAATTAATAGTTTCTTTCTCTAACCACCCTTTTGCCTCGTTCCATTTATCCTTATTCTCTTCAGAATATACTATTTGTTCTGATTTATCACCTTTTAAAGTAATAGTTAGTATACCACCATCTGAATGGTCTACCATTTCAATAGCTTGTATGTCATTTATCTTGACTAATGAATAAGAATATTCTGTTTTTATTACTAATACCGTTAACATTATGCTTAAATACATATTTACTCCTTATTTTAATTGAATTAACATAAAAATGGTACATATTATCCCGCTATGACTTACACATCGTTTGCTAAGGACTTTAACCTATTGGAACTAATATGATTTACCAAACCTTCCCGTTTGAACCATTTTTATCTGTGACCACAAGTATTAAGACATTATACCTAATACTAGAACTTTAGAGTTTCTACCAAACCATTTTTTACCTCTTTTCATAGCTTGATATACTCCTTTTGATACTACAATATGAACACTACCTGATAACAAATCCTTTACAATATATTCGTTCATACTTTAACTCCTTTCTTAATTAAACTATCATTACAATCATTACACATATCCTTGTCATACATTTTACTAGGAATACACATTAACTCACATATCATACATTCTCTATAAGAATCTAAAGGAGATACTTTTATAATTTCACTAATATGTTTCATTTCTCTCCTTTTTCATTAATTTTATTCCATAAAACATCAATAAATTCTCCCTGTCTTTCACTAGCTTCTATTTCTTCATAACAACAACCACAACCACTAAACATCCCACCTTTTTCTACTACTAGTTTTTCTAATTCTTTTTTTGTCATTTATTCTCCTAAATTAGTTACATTTAAAATAAAATTCTTGAGGTAGTTTTGTGACTTACCTCAGGTCATAAGTATTACAAATTAATTAAGAACCATTATTCCATTTTAGTCTCCTTTTATTTATACTTAGTATATTTAATAAAATTTCTCAATTCCTTTTAATATTATGATAATGATTCAATCCAAATATTTCTTTAAATCTATAACACCATTCTTTAATTCTTTCATTACAGGTTCTTCTATTATGTCCTGTATTCCTACAATAACTACATTTATTCATAATTATCCTTTCTCTAAACAAATACTGTTATGTATTACATATATATAAAAAAAGACATATCGCCCAGTCAAAGACTGGACGAATGTCAGACAGATTAAGATTTGGACATCATACGGGTGAGGAAGTCTTTGACTTCCGATTCACCGGAGATTCCATAATCTTTAGATGGACCACAATAAATTCGTTCAGAGGAAGGTTTACCTGTAACTGAATCGAATGATTGTGGAAAGACCTTAAGATACCAACCATTTTGAACTACCAAGGAACGAAGTTCCTGTAGGTCAAAACTTGGTTGTGTATCAAGGTCATAAATCATAAAACCAATCTTGTTGTCTTTTAGTTCAGACAAACGGAGTTTGGATGTGACTATAAAGTCAATAAGTTGTTTTAACATTTTAATTCTCCTTAACTTGTTAATGATAATTTAAATGTGAATGATTTATTCACACGCAGTGTGATAAGGGGAAATTGTACCGAATACTCAACCGATTTAGGGGTGGTACACCCTTAAATTGGGTGGGTATGGTACATGGTATATCTCTCACACACATTCTCAACCTAATTTTTCAAAAATGCTTGTCTTTTTCCTAAAATTGAAAAAAACGCTTGGAAAATATTTTTTTTTGATTATTTTATACCATAGGTGTATATATAGGTAGATATATAGGTAGATTAGACAGCTGTATAGGCAGTTAAAGATAAAAGACAAGGAAACTACTTGTATCTAATAGGTGTTATTAGTTAAATTATAGCGGTATTATATAGTTTAATAAGGGATATTAAGGAGAGTTATGCGATTTTTTAAAAAGTTGTTTAATAGAGGCGGTAATGAGGCTGTAGAAGACCCTTATGCTACTTCTACATCAGATTGGAATAAGAGATTTGAGAAGCCAGCTGCAGTTGCTAAGACTGAAGAAACTGGAGAAGGGGCAGATGATTTAAAGAAAGAAGGTTTTATGACAGGTAAGTGGGGTAAGGGGCTAGGGCTTCTCTCACTAGCTGGAGCAATAAGTAAGAATCCAAAAGCTTTAAGTTCTATACCTTTTGACAAGAGGGCTTTTTTAGGTTACATTTTATCTAATTTAGGAGGAAACACCATTGAAGATGTATTAGCTGGAAAAGATGCTGATGTTACTGATATAGTAGCTGATATTGAAGGAGTTGATAAACCAGGTAGCCCTGTAGACCCGCTTTCTGGAGGAATGATGGGTTATTACGGTAATGTCGGGCGTATAGCAGGTACTTCTGAAGACAGTGCGTATCCATCGGACCATGAATGGTAAGAAGGGGTTTATATGGCATTTAATTCTAAATCTATGTATGATGCGATTATGGGTGCAGAGCATCAAGGCTATCTTGATAAAGAGGGATACAATCCATGGATAAGGACTAAGGCTACTGGAACAGGTTCTAGTGCGTTTGGTCCTGTTCAGTTGACTGGGGGTCAAGGCTCTATGATGGCTAATGTCGCTGGAGGATACACTAATATAGGGGCAACCCCTGAGGAAATTGAATGGATAAAGTCTAGATACCTTCCTCAAGCAGGGAAATTTCTTCAATATGGAGGAGATGATATGATAGAAGGTATGGAGAGATACGATTATGGGGGAACTGGAGACTTTTCAGATATTGATAAACAAATGTATGAAAATGTAGCTAATAAACTTATTAGTTCAGAATATAAAAGAACAGGTGGAGACATGGATAAGTTTATTCAATCATGGAGAGGTAAGTCTTACGAAGATGACCCTGAGTATTATGACTTTATAAAGGGGAGGATGTTAACCGACAACGTAGTAACAGAGCAAGGTTCACAGGCATTTAAATACTAGATGTATACTATAGATATTCACCATAAAGGAGACAAGGAACCTACATCTTACAAGATTTACAGGGAAGAAGAGGCTAAATCTAATAATATCAACTATAAATACTGGAGGGACGCAGATGAAGGGGAGTATGGGTTATCAGACGACAAATACGTGGCTAAAGTCATATCCAAGTCTATATATAAGCCTACTAGCATATATATTCGCTTTCCCTTTGGTTATACTTTCTATAACCCTAATTATACTTCCGTTATGCTTAATGCTAGTGGTAGACGCGCTAATAACACTATTTCAGGGAAAACACATTGGGAAGTCTTAAGTAAGGGGCAGACTATGAATAATCTAGCCATGGTTTATGCTCAGACCATGGATTATGATAAGGCTATAGAGCATGTTATAGATGAACCCACAGATAATCAGAAGATTATGTGGAAAAGAAGAATGAAAAAGGAGAAGTTCAAGGATATGGTAAGAGATGAACTACAGAAGTTACTTCAAGAACATGGCTTAACTGAGGCTTATACTTTAGAATTACTTGAAGAAACTATTAAAAAAGCCAAGGATAAGGGTGATGTTACTAATTTAATGAGAGCTGTTGACAATCTTCAGGATATGCATGGTATGAAAGATAAGCATCTTGTTAAGACAGTAGAATCTATAGAAGCGACAAGTAATGTTAAACTAATAGATGAGCTTAGGGAAGAAGAAGAAAAGCTTATTGCAACTAGGACTACAACCAAGGAGGAAGAATAATGTCTAAGTACGTATCTCCACAAGATAGTACTTTCCACGCTTTCTTAAAGCAGGCTAATATTCCTGTTAACAGTAGGAGGGCAAATGTTTTGAAAGCTCAAATGCTTACAGGGGGAATGCCTTTTATCAAAACAAGTGATGATGCTAATTTAAGACCTTGGTATGAAACACCTGTCTCTACAGAATTTGAGCCTTCAGGATTTACAGAAGGTCTTTTTGGCAAATTGCATCCAAGTAAATGGAAACAAGTTAGAGGAAGCGTTCCAGATACATTGCATATAAGAAAAGGGAATATGGATGATATGCTAGCAGAGTTATCTCATGCTATTCAATACAGTAAACCTCAAGAAATAAGAGATAGTTTAGACTGGGAGAATTCTTATCAATATAAAGAATTAGGTGATTATCCGAGATATAAGACCCCTGGAACTGTTGAATTTCAAGCACATGAAGAGATAGAGCCGATACTTGAAGAAGAGTATGATAAGGCTAAATTGAAAGATAAAAAGGATGCTATTATAGATTCTATTAGTAAAAATAAGGGGCTTTTAGATTACGTAAGGTCTCTTTTTTAATGGATTACGAGGAAAAGTATGAGCAGTTACAGGCACTTAAGAAGCTTCGTAATAATATGGCTCTATTTGGGAAGCATTGCTTTCCTACTGCCCTTAAGAAAGCAACACCCCCATTTCACAATGAGGTGTATGCAAATTTATCAAATGATGACAAACGTAGGGTTCTTATAGCAGCACCAAGGGGTACAGCTAAATCTACAGTTACTACTCTTATATTCCCCTTGTGGAAAGCTGCATTTAAGTCAAGTACAGATGAATTATTCATAGTTATAGTATCTGAGTCGCAAGCTCAGTCAATTAATTTCTTGTCAAGAATAAAATACCATTTAACTCATTCTGATAGATTCAGAGAGATATTTGGAGATATGGGCCCTAATACTGCTAAGAGATGGACTCATACAGATATAGTTCTTGCTAATGGCACTAGAATGATAGCTGTAGGTACAGGACAAAGAGTTAGGGGGTTTATTGAAGGAGATACAAGACCTAACCTGATTATAGTAGATGACTTTGAATCAGAGTTAAATGCTTATACTCCAGAAGCAAGAGCTAAGAATAGAAAGTGGATGACAGAAGCGGTAATTCCTTCCTTGTCTGATGAAGGTAGGATTGCTATGATAGGCACAGTTATATCGGAAGACTGTTTCCTATGTTGGGCTAAAGAGTCTTCAGCTTGGAATGTATTATGGTTTTCTATCTGGGATGAAGATGAAAAGAGTATTTGGCCTGAAAGATTTCCAAGAGACAGGATATTGGCCATAAAGGACGAATTTTCGTCCGTAGGGAATATAAATGGATTCTATCAGGAATACATGAATATAGCCCAATCTCCTGATGATGCTCCTTTCCAACCAGATTGGATTAAGATACATCATTACGATTACAAAAGAGAGCAAGGGCAGAACTTAATAATTAAAAATGAGGGACTTGAAAATGAAGAAATCAAACCTGTGGAACTCTATACTGGAGTGGACCCTGCAAGCTCTTTGTCTGCTAGGGCTGACTATTTTGTTATTGCTACTATCGCCATTGATTCCGATAATAATAAATATGTTATAGATGTATTTAGAGATAGGATTTCTCCAGCGGAGCAGCCAGAAAAGATTATAAATGTCTATAAAAAGTTTAAACCTAGGAGAGTTAAGGTTGAAACTGTAGGCTATCAAGAAGCTTTAAGGACTGCCGTAAGAGAACTTATGAAAGAAGAAAATCTATACATACCAGGATTGGAGTCTGGTGTGAAACCAAGAAACAGTAAATCAGAAAGGTTACTATCGTTAGTTCCATTGTTCGCTAAGGGTACGTTTTATTTTAGACCCGAAGATATAAAAGCCCAACAGGAGTTTCTCTCCTATCCAAAAGGTAGAAATGATGATATTATGGATGCTATTTGGACTGCTTTAGATGGCGCAAAGCCATGCAGAAGGTCAGAATTTGAAAGATTATCAGATGATGATTGGAGAAATAACAAGAAATCTCTTGATTGGATGACAATGTAATTCGTAAATTAAGCATATGGCATACACCAAAAAAGACGGTAAATCCGCAAAAGATATAGTAGATGAAACATTAGACTTGTTTGACAAGTACTCTTCTAAAAGGGATAACTGGGCTCAACAAGCTAAAGAAGATAAAGAGTTTAGACTTGGGAAGCAGTGGACTGCTTCTCAGAGAGAAACTTTAGAAGGTAGGGGTCAAGCTCCTATTGTGATTAATAGAGTACATCCTGCAGTAGAATCTGCAAAAGCGATGTTAACATCTAATAGACCTTCCTTTAGAGCTGCTCCTAGAGAAGACTCTGATAATAAGGTTGCTCAAGTTATGAGTGCTTTACTTTCATATATGTACGATATATCAGATGGTAGAAGCGCTATTAGACAGGCAGTAGACGATTATTATGTTATGGGAGTAGGTTACCTGCATGTATACCAAGACCCTATGATGGATATGGGTAAAGGTGAAGTTTGCTTTCATGATGTAGACCCATTAGATGTATATGTAGACCCTAATAGCAGGCACAAGCTTTTTGATGACGCTGAGAATATTATTATTTCTAAGCTGTTTACTAAAGACCAGGCTAAAAAACTATGGCCTATGTATTCTAAAGCTATTGATAATGCATCTGATGATTCTGGAAGCAGAATAGATTGGAACGCTCCTGATACAGGAAGGGAAGATGATGGAGAGGTTACTTTCCCAGAGGATGTGGGTAGACTTAATAACCAAGATTATATTAGAGGTTATGAAAGATACTATATGGTTGATGTAACTGAATATAGAACATTTGAACAATTCTCTGGTAAAGAAGAGCTTTTATCTGAAGATGAGTTTAAAGTTTACTCTCAAAGGCCAGCTTGGGTTATTCAAGGACAGATAGTAACTGAAGAACAAAAAGCATATAAACTATATGACCAGCTAGAAATGCAAAGACAGCAGGCAATAGCCACTCAAATACAAGAAATGCTTCATGTTGGTTATTCTGAGGAAGATGCTAAGAAAGTGTCTGAACAAGAAGTTCCTGCTATAGAATTTAACCAAATTACTTATGCAGATTTAATAAATATGAAAAAGATAGATATTGTTAAAATATCTTCTAAAAAAGTTAAACAATGTGTTATTGTAGGAGATAAACATCTTTATTCAAGGATTCTTCCATTAGACAGGTATCCTTTAATTCCTATAATGAATGTACATACTAGAACTCCTTATCCAGTATCTGATGTTAGAATGATAAAAGGATTACAGGAATATATAAATAAAACACGCTCTTTGATAATTGCACATGCTACGACAAGTACTAATACTAAGATACTTGTACCAGAGGGTAGTGTTGATATGAAGGAATTTGAAGAAAAGTGGGCTCAACCTGGAGTAGCTATTCCATACGACCCTACTGATGGAGCTCCTATGCCAGTTCAGCCAGTTCCTCTTCCAAATGAATTATATCAAAATGAATTAACAGCTAAGAATGATATAGACCATTCTTTAGGATTATATGAAATGATGATGGGGAATGCTCAAGCGGCTCCTCAAACATATAAAGCTACTATATCTATAGATGAATTTGGACAAAGAAAAATGAAATCTAAACTTGCAGATATAGAAGCATCCTTGACAAGACTTGGACAAGTAGCCATACCTTTAATGCAACAGTTGTATACAGGAAGAAAAGTGTTTAGGATAGTTCAACCTAATAACTCTATTTCAGAGTATGTTATCAACAAGAAGCTTGTAGATGACAAAACAGGTGAAATAAAGGTTATTAATGATATTACTGTAGGGAAGTATGATGTTATAGTAGTAGCAGGCTCTACATTGCCAAGTAATAGATATGCTGAACTTGAGTTCTATATGGACGCATATCAAAAAGGATTAATAGATAGACAAGAAGTTCTTAAGAAGACAGAAGTTTTCGACATAGAAGGTGTTATGGAAAGAACTGATACAATTGCTCAATTGCAGCAACAATTAAAACAAGCTGTAGAAGAGAATAAAAAACTTAAAGGTGACATGCAAACTAGAGATAGAGAAGCTGTTAACCTTAGGAAAAAAGTTGAAGTTGAGAAGTTTAAGGGAGACCTAGACCAGGTAAGCAATAAAGCGAAAGCTGCAGGTACTCTTTATGAGAAACGACTTGATGACAGCTTAGCCACTGTTAAGTCTCAAATAAGGGATGCAACAAAAAAAGAAAGCTCACCCTCTTCTGGTGGTAAAGGGGCAGCTAAAAGGAGAAAGAAATAATGTCACAAGATAATATACAGACAGACACCCCTCAAGAAAGTTCTAATGAACAGTTTCAATCTTTAGAAGAAGCTGTATTCGGGAACGAGGGCTCTGATAATGTTTCGAGTGCTTTTACTAGTGGAAATGAAGGAAATGCTGAACCAGCTCCAGAACAACCTGGACAACCTGAAGTAAGTACGCAAGAAAATCTTCAACAAACTCAAAATGCTAATGACCAGAATAGATACCAATATTGGCAATCTCAGGCAGATAAGTATAAAAATGAGTTAGAGAGTATTAAGAATCAACAACAGCAGGCTCCTGTGCAACCACAAGCCCCTGTTCAAGAAGCTCAAGCTCCAGTTGAAGAGTTCCCTGCAGCTCCTCCAAAACCACAAAGACCTAGGATGTTTAGTAGAGAGGAAGCATACAGCGACCCTTCTAGTGAGAGTGCTAGGTATATGGATGAATTAGAGGGATGGCGTGATGATATGAATGAATACAATTCACTTAAATCTCAATATCAAACGGCTGTTATAGAGGATAAGTTTAATCAGCTTGAACAAGCTAGAGTTGCTGAAGCTAAAAAACAACAAGCAGCTCAACAAATAGCTCAGCAAAAGAATGAACTTAAATCCCATATAACAGGTCATTATGGTATGAGTGATAATGAAGCTGAAGATTTTATGACAAAAATGTCTGACCCTAATTCAATTAATATTGATAATCTTGTCCAATTATATAGGTTTCAAAATGGAGGCAATCCTCAACAGGTTGCTACTCCATCTCAACCTAGTGAAGCTTTTACTCAGACAAAGAATGCTCAGCAAGTACCATCTCCTATGGGAGTAATGCCTTCTGGACAAACTAATTCTGATACTAGAAGTTTTGAAGATAAGGTTATGGATAATCTTATAGGGAATTTTAATAGTAAAAACCCTTGGAAGTAACTAATTAACCGCCCTACCCGAAGGTCTAATTAGACAGTTGAGGACGGGCAAATTAAGGATGGAAACAAATGGGAACATTTTATTCTGGCGCAGCCGGCAATGATGTCAACTCAGGTGTCGATATTAACGATACTAGACGAAAGTTTAATTTCGGTGAAAGAGTTGCTGAGCTTGCTCCACAACAAAGTCCATTCTTCGTATATTTATCGAAGGTGGCAAAAAAAGCTACAAATGACCCTGTTTTTAAGTTTTTAGAACAGAGACATCAGTGGCAAAGACGTAACTTTAAAGTATCTACTGCAGTAACTTGGACATTTGAAGCTGGTCCAACTATTGCTGATGCTGATTCAGATAACTTAGTATTAAGTTGTGATTATGACCAATATGGTAAAATCAGTGGTTCTTCCTCTGATGCTACTAATAATGCATGTCATTTCTTAGTACCAGGCTCTGTTATAGCTATGAAAGCTGATGATGGAGATGTTTATAGATTTAGAATAACATCAGGTGCAACAATTGCACATAGTGGTACTGATGGTTCTAGTGGTATAACAACTATTACTGTAACAGGTGGTGGTGATGAAATAATACCTTTAGATACACCTACTTCTGGAACATTGACATTTAGCGCTTTAAATAAAGGTACTGTAGTTGGTAGTGCATGGGCTGAGGGAACCGATAGTCCTGTTGGTTGGGAAGATAAGTTATATGACAGAGAAGGATACTGTCAAATCTTCAAAACTGGCATGAATATCTTTTCAGGAACAGCTTTAGCTACTGAGTATAGAGGTATAGCTAATGAGTTTCAAAGAATCTGGCAAGATAAACTAATGGAACATAAGATGGATGTAGAACAAGCAATGTTATTTGGATATGGTGGTTCTTCTAACGAGCAATCAACAAGTGCTCCTGTAAGAACATCATGGGGTATTTTACCTTATACAAGTACATATGGTAAAGTATACAATATGTCTTATAGTTCATCTGGTTACGATGCTTTCTTAGATGCGATGGAAGATTTCTTCGCTCCTGAATCTGGTAATAGTGGTAATAAACTAGTCTTGGCTTCAAGAAAAGTTATTACTTACTTAAACAAACTAGGTGCTGGAAGCTTTTTAAATAATTCTGTAGGTTCATCTCAATATAGACTAGATGTTAATACAGTTCCTGGTGCCTTTGGACATACAGTTACTGTAGTTAATACTATATTCGGTAATCTTCATTTTGTTCAAGAGCCTTTATTAAGGGGTCCTTGGGAAGATTATTGTGTTTGTGTTGATATGAAAAATGTAGCTTACAGACCACTAGTGGGTAATGGTATTAGTCGAGATACCTTTATTGAAACTAATGTACAAGACAACGGTATTGATGGTAGACAAGACCAAATCATCACTGAAGCTGGCTTGGAAATTAGTGTTCCTGAAACCCACGCAATTCTTAAGTTTTCTTAAGGTAGGAGGATATTATGGCTTGGACTAAAACAACTGAGGGTAAATCGGTACTACTTAAAGAGACTGTTACTATCGCTGATTCTGGTGGTGCAAATGCAACTTATATCCCTACTTCAGTAATTCCTAACGATTTAATCGATTGGGAAGATAAGAAGTTTGCTGTTACTTTAAAAGTCACAGAGACTTCTGCTACTGATGGTGATGTTGATGCGTATGTGCAAACCTCTCCTAATGGATTAACAACGGGAGATGTTGTAACACCAGGTAGTGGTGCTCATCCAAATTGGATTAATTCAGTAACCTTGAATTATACTATAGATACATCTGCTGCAAGTGTTGCTTCGTTAGAAGCTGATTGCACAGATATTTATGGTCCATATATGCGAATCTGGTTATTCACAGATGGTGCAGATATTCAAGATGCTTGTTCTATTGAGGTATCAGTAGCAGGTGTTGCTGGAGCTGAACAATCAGGATTGCAATCTGGCGATATTGGTGGTATAGGTGTTGACCCTTCATAGTGGTTAGTTTAATTAATAATATAGAGGGGGCTTCGGCCCCTTCTATTAACTAGGAGATTTAAATGAGTGATTTAAAGATAACACAGGCTGGAGTAGTCCAAACTCAGGATAGACAAGGACCTATAAATCCAGTTGCTCCTTTAGGGCAGGCTGGTTCCGCTTATACAGCAGCTTCTTCTGACGCTATAGTACCTCCATTGAATCAAACATTTGTGGCAATTACAATGATAACTGATTGTACATTCGATAGTAGTGGTGGATTAATAGCAGAAGATGCAGAAAAATTTATAAATACAGAAGATGCAGCGAATGACTTAGCAGCTGGCTCTGAATCTTCTGTGGAAGGCTCTGGGGGTCAAGTTGTTGATTCAGTTGTATTTCCAGCTGGTTTGACAATATATGGGAGATGGACAGAAATTGATGTAGCGACTGGTTCTTGCGTAGCTTACATAGGGTAAGATGTTAGGACTAGGTAATAAATTAGGGAAGACAAGTTTAGTTACACCTGGTATTGTAACGGACAATCTCGTATTAAAACATAATTATGATGCAGGAGCAGTCGTACCTGTAAGTGATGGTGCTGTTTATTTTGATGGTAGTAATGCAGAGATTAATTGTGGTTCTGATTCAAGTTTAGATGTAGGTACAAATCAATTTACAGCTATGTGTTGGTTTTATGCTAATACAGTTACAGGTGATGGTCATCTAATAGGTAAAGGTAGTGGTTTAAGTGGAAGCCCATATGATAACAAAGGATGGTCTGTTACTATATATAATGGGAATAGTAAAATTTATTTTGATGTATACGCTGGTTCAAGCCCTGGAGTGAGGTTAAATGCTATAAGTAATAGTGTTCTGACTGCTAATAAGTGGTATCACATAGCGGTGTGTAGAACGACAAATGGCGCACATTCAGTTTATCAAATGTATATTAATGGTGTTCATGAAAATAATGCTACTGCAACAGATGGTGGTGCTTATGATTTACTAGCTGCTGATGGAACTATTAATGATGCTAGTAATGACTTTACAATTGGGGAGAATTCTTCTAGTTCTCTCGACTTTGATGGATATATATGCAATGTGGGTTATTGGACTACTTCTTTAACTCAAGCACAAATCAAATCTATTATGTGGAAAAACTATGCAGGTTTAACAGATAGTGAAAAAACAAATTTAGTATCATGGTGGAATTTAGATGTAGAAACTAATGCCGCAGGAACTCCTGGATATAGTGGATATGTAGGAGATTCACATGCTAATAATCACGGGACTTTATCATAATGGCTGCTACTATACAAACAATTCAAAAACCAACAAGAGCCAGAGCATTAGATACTTCTGGTAATAACAATCACGGACAAATATATTCAGGTAGAGCATTAGAGTTTGATGGTGCTACTGATTATTTAGATACAGGATTAAAATTTAGTGAAACAAATCATACTATAGCTTTTTGGGCAAAAATGAATGCACATGCAGCTAATGGTAATATTTTTGATAGTAGAGATTCGGATGATGATGGAATTTTAATAAAAGTTACATCTGATGAAAAATTTAAATATCACTTAAATGATTCTGATTTAGAATCAACACATGCTTATGAGAATACGTGGGTACGAGTTGTATGCACTTATGACGGAACGACTCAAAATTTATATATAAACGGATTTCTTGATGATACAGATGATGTATCTAAAACAGTTGCAGTTACTGGTTTCGATATTATAATAGGAAAACAATTTACTGGGTCATCTGTATATTATGATGGTTTGTTGTCTGATTTACAAGCATGGAATACTGCATGGACAGCAGAAGATGTATTATACGATTACAATAATCCAGAACAATTAGCTTTAAATAGAGGTGGTACATCATTAACAAACTCTAATCTTAAGATATGGTATCCAATGAATGATGGACATAGAGGACAGCAATCATATATACTTGATGCTTCAAATACAGGAATAAGTGACAACTTATTAACTAATCCAAATTTTGATTCAGATATATCAGGATGGAATACTTCTAACTTTGATACGTTTGAGTGGGATTCTTCAAATAAAAGACTTCATGTAAAAGAGGAAGGTGCTCATTGGGCTTCAGTTGGACAGAACATCACCTTATCGGTTGGAGCATCTTATTACTATTCTTTTGATGGAGTTAAAGTTGGAAGCACTGATTTATTAGTACAAGAAGGAAGTAATACTACTATACGAAACGTTACAGCTTCAGGAACATATAGTGGTTATTTTAATGCAACTCAAGCAAGTGGATTTTATTTTAAAGTTGGAGCTGCTGATGGGAACTTTGAATGGTATTTGGATAATGTAGTTTTAAAAGTAATAAACGACAAAAATCATGCAACAACTGAATTTTATGGTGATGAAATATTAGCTACGAAGAATCAAGGGTTTGAATCTGCAATAACAGCTGCTGATGCAGATGATGGTTGGATGGGAGAAGATGAAGAAGGTACTTTAAATGCTAGAATTGTTAGAAATAGTGGTGATGGACAAACTGGTAGTTATTCAGGGAAAATAACACAAGCTGCAAATGCAGCTACAAGAGTTCTTTTGAGGGAAGATAGTTTTGTAATAGGAAGAACATATAGAGTTCAAGGTTCTGCTAAGAAGCCTTCATCAGGAGGGTCAACAACTATTACTTTTGGAGTTGGAACTGGGATGAATACTACTACTTCAAGTAATGGAAGCACTCTGATTTTAGGTACATCATATGCTATTATACCTGCATTTGACTTTGTAGCAACAGCTACTACACATTATATACATTTTATAGTTGGTGGATTAAATACAAATATATGTTATATAGATGACTTGTCTGTAAAAGAAGTAGGTACAGCATCAGGTTGGACAGATGCAGACCAACAACTTCATATACCACAAACAGCATTACAATCTTATAATCAATTGGCTTGGTTTGATGGGACACAAGGTGCTGATAATTATATTGCTTTTTCAGATGGGAGTAGTGATTTAAATTTTCAAGCAACTGATAGAACTATTTCCTTTTGGTTTTATCCTTTAGAAGAAGATGATGAA
>VTLG01006259.1_pt1 | contig 18618 bp, 25 predicted proteins | sample 4694571 | NCBI WGS metagenome assembly VTLG01 (sample SAMN12604809, study PRJNA352737) | marine metagenome | biome: ENVO:00000447; feature: ENVO:00000209|ENVO:00000569|ENVO:01000036; material: ENVO:00002151; isolation source: viral sequences binned using virsorter ...
TATGTTCGTCTAAAGATTTCATAAGTTCTGATGAAAACATACTATCAAGCTCTTTACCTAATGCCTTAAAATCTCTATCTTTAGCTAGTTTTAATATTTTTTGTGTATAGTCATTAACTTCTTTTCCACCTTCACTAAATGCTTTAGCAACTCCATCTAATCCTTCTTGATTTTTACCATTTGCTGCACTAAGACTTATATTAACTATTGCTGCTTTTTTTAATGTTTCTATACTTTTTCTATTTCCTCCTTCAAACTTTTTAATTTCATCAGTAGCTCTTTTGTGAGCAGTTTCTAATTGTTCTAAAGTTGGAGTTGTTTCTTTTAAAAATGTAACTAATTCTTTTATACTTTTTGTTTCTAAATCTATATCACTTTGATTTTCATTTAATTGGTCTGTATAATCTTTTATACTTCCACTACCTTTAGTAAAAGCAGTTATTACTGTAGCTATAGTTCCTGCTAATGCTACAAAACCTAAAGGCCCAGACAAAGCACTTACAACAAATTGCATTTTTCTTAATCTCTCTGAATATAATTTAGCTCCACTTGCTGATTTCATCATTGAAGCAGTAAGAGCATCATATCTAGTTTTTAATAATTGAACTATAGTTAAATTTTTACTTTGTGCAGCTATAGTTAAAGATAAACTAACTTGTAATATTTTTAAAACTGCTGCAGTTCCACCTAAAGCAAGGATAAAATTTTTAATCCTTCCAGGGTCTAGAGCATTTACAAAATCTAAAGCAAACTGTTGTAACATTCTGAATGCAGGAGTTAACTCTTCTCCTATAGCTTTTTGTAGATTTCCAAATGCAGTATTTAGTTCTCTAGCATTCTTCTCCATTCCTTCTATAGATGCAGCACCACCTGTTTGTTTCTCAAGTTCTTCCATTATTAATATTTGAGCCTTTAACCTTTGGCCTGTCATATCAAGAAACCTAACTTGTCTCATTTGTTCTGCACTAAAAGCTATACCTACTCTTCTTAAAGCAGATATACCTTGAACTGGATCGTTCAATGCTTTACCTAGCATAATAGAAGATGTCTTCAATGTTTCCATTGTGACGTGTCCTTGATTTAAGAACACTGTCATATCATTTACTGTTTCTGCAAATCTAGGTATTTCTCTAGTTGATATGTTTCCAAATGATAATCCTAAAGCAATAACTTCATTTTGCATTGTTCCTGCTATACCTGTCGACTCTTCTAATCTATCACTTAATGCAAACATCTCTGCAGACAACTCTTCAGTAAATCTACCTGTACTAGTTAATATACCATTAATTCTTTTTTGTGATGCTTCAAACTCTGTCTGTGCATCTATAAGTTTACCTAACGATCTATTTATTAGACCAAATCCAAAAGCAGCAAGTAATAATTTTGACCTAAGAGTAGCAAAAGAACCACCTAATAATCTATTATTCCTTAATGCAAGTATACCCTCTTTATTGTATCTCTTTTTATTATTAGATGCTTTATTAGTAGCAGATGCTAATCTATTTAAAGCTGCAGTATTGGCTTGCATTTGTTGTGCTAGTTTTTGATCAGTGGTTGTGGATTTTTTAGTTGATTTAGTCTTATTTACAATAGATTCTGTATATTTATCTATATCAACTTCAGTTTTTTTAGCTTGTTTGCCAACATTTTTGAAGCCATTTATTAATTCGTTAAGAAACTTATCACCATCAAAACCTTTTGCCATTAATTATCCTTTTCTTTTAGCTTTTTCATAAGCTCTTTTTTCTAAAACATTGAAAGCAGATTTAATTATACTTACCTGCTTTAACCATCTAACACTAGCTTGTTTATAGCTACCCTCGTGTGGAGGTATATTAAAGTCTTTACAATATTGATACTTCTGTATTATATCTAAACACTCATAACTAAAAAACTTATTCTTACATGCAAAAAAGGGCAATTGTGTACTAATAGCACCAGCTATATTCACATCCTTGCCCTCTTGACCTTGCTCTACAACTTCTTCTTCAAGCATCCATATGACATCCCAAACATCTTCTATGTTCTTAAACTTTCTAGTTTCAAATTTTCCTAATGAGTTTTTTATAGGTATAGTAGCACTATAAGGAAACTCACAATATGGACACCCTCTACATTGACCATCTAATAAGATGTTAAATGCTAATGAGAGGGCTTCTCTTCCCCCATGTTTTGATGTTCCTGTATTAGCATTGTGAGTTCATTTTTCTCAACATCATTCATTTGCTTTAGAACAGAGTCATCAACAAGTCCATTTGAGTCTAGCTTAAAGTCATTAAATTCTCCACCTTCTATTCCTCTTCTCAACCAAGATGTTCTTGCTTTAGCTAGTCCAGAAAAATAAGTTCCACCTCCACTGTCTTGGTGCATTGTAGTCACATCATTGCAAAAGTCCATATCATCAATACTCATGTCTTTTACTTTTACTACTCTGCCAGAGGACAATTTAACCTCATTTGTCTTTTTAACGATTTTTTTCATTTTATTCTCCTATATTCTATTGATTAAAAACATAGTTTATAATGTTAGTTCCACTACTACTTCTAGCTTTTAGAGTAGTACTTAATCCTAAGAAATCACCTTCATCAAAAGCTATCTCTTCGATACTACATTTTTCTATATTAATAATAAAATTATTAGAATCATCTGTTATCAATACTCCATTAGTACTAGCATTTGTTGCACTAGCTCCTGTTGCTCTAGCAGTAGTCCATAAAGAATCAAGATTAGTATCATATTTAACTACGCTTGAGAATGATATATTCATTTCAGGTACTGATCTAATGTATGTTTGTGGCTCTCCATCTACTAATGATGCAGCAGCACTACCAGATGAACCTAAAAATGATACTGGATTTTCAATAGCAAGACTCCATGTCTTATAAAAAACATCAGCATCCATTAGTTTCCATGTGCTATTATATTTAGTTCCATAACAATAGTTTAAGCTATATGCTCCTATACTAGCAGCAGTTGAATATGCACTTGTTTTTGTTCTTGTTTGTGCAGTTAAATCAAATTTGATTCTACCACCATCTTCATTTGCATCCCAATTAAGAGTAAGAGATGTTATAACACATCCAGGTAAAATAATGCAATCATTAAAGCCTGACTCTCCAACTCCATTTATAGCAAAACTTAATGTTTTCATAGCAGCAGCAGCTTCACTTTGTGCAAATGTTACGTTTTCTGTAACTGCAGCTGTAGTTAATGCTATAGCATCAGGTGTTCCTGAAAAACCTTTTCCAAATGCATTAGGCACTAATATTGCTTGCAACTCATCTGTCATAAATCCACTAGCACTTACTTCGTGAACTGAGCCTTCTTCATATTTAAATAGGTCTGCTTCAGAAACAAAAGTACCAGATGTTGCTCCACCTCTTCTTTCTTCCATATAATCATTCAATGTTGGTAAAGTGATCGACTCTGCCTCTATAGCAGTAAAAGAACTAGCAGCAGTACCAACTGTGCTACTATCAATAGCAACACCTATTTGCAGCTCTTTAGATGTAAAAAACTTAGTATCTATAGCCATTATTTATCTCCTTTATTTTTAGCAACTTTAGGTGCTGGGTTTTCTTTAACCACTTCTGGTTTGTCTTCTTGTAATAGTTTAAGGCATTCACTAGGAATTTCCTGTTGGCCTGGAGAATATATAAACTCTCCATTGTTTTTCAAGGCTACGAATATACTTCTGCCTATTCCACCAGATTGAGGAAAATCGTCTAGGGACTTACCTTCTTTTAGCTTGTACTTAGCCATTAGGAAATCCTCCATTATTTGTTTAAAAATTATAACCTAATTTAATTCATTTTAGTATAATAACAAAGATAATCTATCTTAGCTACTAGTAGACTGTCAACTTCTGCTTCTTCTGTTGTTTTTTCATTAAAAGATATATTGTTAACTACTCCACCATAATAACAATCATCATTACTTCTATTAACAGGATCAGCTTTATTAAATAGTAATTGCTCTAATCTAGATACATCATTATATACTTTATCCATAACTTTTTTTGTGGCAAAATTAGAGCCTAATAAATAATAAGTTATTTGTACTTCATATTCATTTTGAAAACCATATGCTCCTTGGTCTGTTAAACTTTGATTTAAACATTCCAATCTAATAGAAAGGTTTCCTTTTTTTTCATATGTCTCACCAATATATACTTCTGCCATAGCACCAAACTCTGCTCTAACAAAAGATCGAATTGGTTCTAGTATTTTATCTTTGATTATGTTTTGAAATGTTATAGCCATTATAATTTATTCCTATAAAAATGCCTTGCTCCACCTTTTCTAGTCATTCTAGTATTTAATCCACTACCTGGGGAGCCATCTAATGATTCATATATACCCCAAACTTCTAGCTCCCATTCATCGTTTACTGTTCCTACTGAACTAGAGTCTTTGCCTTGAAATCTAATATCTAATCCATTACCTATAGATTGATATTGACCATTTATAATTTCATTTTCAACTTTTAAATCTGCTTTTAAGCTATTAGTACTTTTACCATATACTGAAAACTTTGCAGTTCCTATAGCTCCTGCAGTTGTAACTATAATTTTAAGCAAGTCATAACTACCAAGATAGTTTCCTCTAGTATCTACTATTCTAAGTGGGTTAGCATTTTGAGGTGCCAATACTTCTCTCAATACTCCTTGAGATGAGTCAGAGCTAACTTGATAACTTAACTTAGATTTGCCTGAATTAATTTGCTCAATGTTAAAATTAGCTTCATTTAAAAATGTCATAGCTAATTCACTTCCTGGTTCTTTAGAATTTATCAACATATATGCAGCTATAAGAGAAGTAGTCCTAACTACTAAATAATCAAAGTTACCCTCTTTATCCTTCCACTGATCTCTAGGAACACCTCCATCTACTCTAGCATCAAAATATCTAGATGCATTCTTAATAGTTCTAGTAATAAGAGTAGCAAAGTCTTCACCAGACTCCATTAGTTTGTTTACAGGATTGAAGCCATCATTAAAATAATATACTGCATCGATAGTGCTATCATAAAACCACCTATCATCAGTTGTTACTGTTGATACATCTGATTGTGCAGCACCTAAATCTTTACCATCTACAAATAATGCTGTTACTAAACCAGAGTCATTTGCTATATATTGATTGCTAACTCCTGTTGCTTGCCATCCATAGATAGGATTCTTAACATCATATTCATCTACGTTTGGATAAACATCTTTTAAATCTCTATGTGTACAATAACTACTAGATATTGCCATAATTACTCCTTACCCTAATGTTGTTACTTTAACTATTGAATCACTTTTTGAGTTAACTGATCTAGCATATACTGCTACAATACCATTACTCCAACTAGAATTACTATCTACATATCCACCACCTAATGCAGAGTTAGCGTTTACTGTAAACTTTATATCAGAAGATGGAGGGCAATCAAACAACTCTATTCTTTGTGTGTTATAATTTACAACTGCAGTTCCACCTCTTTCTCTAACAAGAGAAGTATCTCCCCTATCTATAAGGTATGATGCAGAATCTTTAATTGTAGCACGAGTAACAGGGTGATTATAAGTATCTTCTGGATATAAATTTCCAGAACCCCATTGTGTTTTATTAGGCACATTGCCTGACCCTAAAAATTGTGTATCACTTCCAACTGTTCCTGCATCTATAATATCTACAGAAGACATTCCTGTTCTTGAATCAAAAGGAGAAGCTGTTGGAGCATTCCCAAAGTTACCTCCAAACTGACCACCTCCTATATGACTTTTAAATACGATATCTCCATCTTCTATAGAAACTGTGCAATTAGTTCTAATATCTCCTGACCTTACCTTGTCATCTATAGCTCTTTGTATTTTAGACACTATACCATTAGAACCTCCATATGATAAATTACTAGCATCTGTTGTAAAAGATATTTTTACAATCTGTCCATCTATATGTAAGTCAAAGCAATAAGATGTTGAGGCACTTAAACCTGAGTTTGTTCTAGAATTTATATTATATAATCCTAATTTTACAAAAGCAGGCTCTGGGAATTGTATAGCTAACGATCCAGGGACATAAGCTCCTTGTTCTGTTCCATTTCCATGTCTTGCTAAACCTGTTTTTAATCCTTGTGGAAATACTCCATTACCATTTTTATCTGTTCCTGGCCAAAATCCTGTAACATAAGTAAAGGTTGACCCTACTGCACTATATGCAGTCCAAACTAAAGATAGTTCGTGTATGTGAGCAGTTAATCCATCAGCTGAAAAATGTGTAATTTGACCAACTTCAGCTCCTGCCCCACCTGTAGTCACAACTATCATACCTTCTTGAAATCCTAATGCTTTCCATTTAGTTCCTGTTTTTACCATAGTAGGTTGAGTATCTGCAGTACCAGCTGTTAAACTTATTGTATCGCTTACTGTAACTGTTGGATTTATATTTAAATTACCATGCCAAAACCATAATATTTTTTCACCTGCATCTGTGTGGTCATGAGCATAAGCTCCTTGCCCATATAATCCTCTTCTTACTGTCATTTGAGTTGTACTATCTATAGATAATACTTCAAGCCATTCTGTATTATGTGTAGCAGCACCTGATGCAAAACCTGCGTTTCCATTAGGACTTAAAACTACAATATCTCCTACTCTAAAAAAGTTTGTTTCATTAGAGCCAAGTGTAATTTGTGTGTCTGAAGCTGTAGCAGCCATACTAGCAGCTAAATTTGCACTACTATTTGATATGGGAGCATTACCTTGACTTGTTTCACTAAGTGTAGTACCATTGGCAGCAGAAGTATTAGCTGAATATTCAATTATTTTAGGTATACCTATGTATTTAAAATCATTAGATGGTAATAATGTGTTTATGTATTTATATGCATTGAAAGCATCAGGAGCACCTGCTGTTATTCCACCTACTTTAAATTGTAGTTCTACCCCAGTGTCTCCTATATTCTCTATTAATAAATTATTGATTTGTGAAAACTTATAATCTAAACTTCCACTAGTTGTTGTATCTAGTTCAAATATTTTAACGAAATCATCTTGATTGTCAACAACTACTTCTTTTGAACTAAATTCTGCAAAAGAACCTGATGATGATACTTCAAATGTATCTTTCCCAGAGTTTAATTGTAAATTTGTTTTATATGTACCATAATAAGGTTTGTTTGCCATTTTTTACTCCTATTGTAAATAATATCTAATTTGTAATTTTGCTATAACATCATCATCCCCTGCAGCTGTGTAAACTAACGAAGGTACAATAACCTTTCCTGTTGTAGCAGTAATTGTTGAAGTCGTAACTGTTAAACTTGTTGTTTTATAAATACTTGTTGTAGAAGTTAAGACCCCACCTGTACTACTAGCAATTAAAGCTCCACTACTAGCATCTCCAGTTGATCCAGTTGTATCTGTAGTATATGTATTAACGTGAACATCAAAAGTTGGATTTGTGGCACCTGAGTCATCTTTAGATTGATAAGATAAATTTATCGACTCTATTTCAATGTTTTTATATATCTGAGCATAAGTTAAAGGACTAAGCCATGAATTAGTAGTTGCACTTATATCTATAGTAGTATCAGGATCAGTTGATGTTCCTAATAACATACCTAACTGAGATGTAAGCATAGTCCCACATGTCATTGCATAGTGAGTTCCTGTAGAAATACTACCATGAGGGAAGTAACTATAAAAGTCCATAACTCCACAATTAACTTTATAATTATTTTGACCTGCTAAAACTGTTTTATTGGTAGTATTTACTGTAAATAAAGAAGTGTCCTCTATATCTTTAACATCAAAAGTAGAAGATTGATTGCTTGCAGTTGGCTTTACATTTAAATGGTTTGTGCTAATATTGCACGCAGAATCATTTCCATCTCCATCTCCTAGTACTTGTGGACTAGAAGTTAAGCCACTAGAATTGCCATCTACTTTTAGTAGGTCTTTATAACTAGACCCAATATTTCTATTTGCCAATGATTTAGACATATAATCTCCAGATTTTAATAGTCTAATTTATAAAATATTAATAACTAATCCTAAAAATTACTAGAAAAGAAAATAGAATTATCTGCTGGAGTTGATGGTGCTGCTACTGTTATTTCTAAATGTTTTATATCACTACTAGCATAAGATGCATTAAAAAAATCGCTAACAAAATTTATACAATTAAAAAATTTGCTTGCTTCAGAAGCACCTGTTCCATTATTTTGCTTCCAATCTGTTTGTCTATTTCCTGTGTGAAATTCTTGATATTCCATAAAAGCCATACGAAATGTGCTATCATTATTTATATCATTAAGTGCTGTTGAGTTTAATGTATGCTCTATAAATGTTCCAGAAGCAGGTATACCTACTGCACTTCCAGAATTTGGTATAGATATTATACTTGAATAATTAGTTGTATCTGTTTCATCCCAACCAGTAGCAGAAAATCCTGTAAAATCATTCCAAGCTGTTCTATGATTTGTATTACTAGAAACTGTAGTTTGGTTAGTTGATTTGCAATACTGAACCTGTATGCCATCATAACTACCCAAGCTAGCATCACTTCCAGATACCTGTGTTGCACACCCACCACAAGCTCTAAACTTTACATCTGTTGCATTAGTTATTGCACTCACATCAAATTGACAATGTCTTTGCCAATGCTGAATTGTGTTGTTTGTAGTTGAGCCTCCACCTGATCCCCCACCAGATGTAACTGTAGTTTTTCTTCTTCCACCACAAAGTGTTGCATTAGTGCTAATTTGATTGTTTGTTGAAGAAGTTGCTGTTCTCATAGCAGACAAAGTAATTTCTGTTATAGTACCACCACTTATAGGTGTGACTTCATAATAAGGCACCATATCTGAACTTGTAGATGTTATATTTACATCTATATAATTTTCTGAATTTCCTAAAGATTTAAACAAACCTATTGGTGTAAGATATTTAGTATATGTATAAGTTCCATCATTATTATCTTTTAAAGTATGAGTTGTGTCTTGATTGTCAGATATAATTAATTTATTAGAATCCATAATTTTAGGAGTATCTATAAAATAAGAATTGTCATTAATTTTAATTTCAAATATATCTCCATCATAATAGTTAGTATCTATTTCTATGCTATTCAAAGCATAATCAAATTGCTCTTTTATATCTGTGTCAAATTGCGATAATGTTAAATCTTTATATGTTGTTTCTTCAAAATTCTTTCTAATAAATAATGTTTTTACTACACTAGGTATAGCTTCTGTATTTATGTGACCTAATACTTTGTTATCATAAAATATATAAGAACCAACTTTTTTACCATCTTTTAAAAAGTATCTATCTGTATACGTTAAACCATATTTAGCACATATGTTTTCAACTACAAAGCTAGTAAAATTATCTATATCATTACCTAGAGCATAAAAACCTACACTATTCTTAAGGTACATATGACTACCTATTCCTGTCATATCATAAAATGAATAGTTAGACACATCTGTATCACCAAACTCTTCTTCATTTGTATTGTCAAATCTTATAATAAAATCATCTGTAATTTGTCCACAATATAATCTTAAATATTTATTAGTTGACGTAATTCCTGGATCGCTAAGGTATGTGTTAATTAAATTAGTTCCTGTATCTTGTCCTGCATTTATAAACTCTACTTCTACTTTATCTCTAATTACTTTATTTTCTGTAACTTTACTATTAGCTATTGTTACTCCTGTAAGATGTATTTTTAAAGCTACTTCAAATGTTTTGAATCCATCATTTTTATATAGTTTGTATAGTTCATTATTAGTAACTAATACATCAAAGTTATTAGGATTATATCCATCTATATTATTTATCTTAACATTATCTACAGAAAACTCTATTTGCTTACTACCATCTTGGCAGTTATCAGGTCTAATACCTACCATTTTATGTGGGTTTTTATCTTTCCTTATACCTGTGCTAAATACATTTTTTCTATTTAGACTAATGTCTCCTATACTAGTAGAAGTATCTTCAAATGTTAAATCTATAGGCTCGTATGTTCCATCATCTTTTTTATAATTCTGAGCACCATTTTTAGGATAAACATGGTATGTAGTATTGTTTAGTTTATTAGTTGTTCTGTTTATACAAGCCATTAGAAATTCAAGCTAGCTACTCCATAACATATTTCATTAGTAGCATCCCAATAAAAACTTATGATATCGACTTTATTTCCACCATCAGTAAGGTCAGGGTTAGAGCCACCTGAAAACTTAACTGTTGAGCTTCCACTTGCTGCAGAACCTGCGCTATCAAAAACTTTATAATTAGTTATAGTTCTTGTAGAACCATCTTGTTTAATAAGCAACACAAAGTTTCCAGACATGTCAGGCATATTGAGATTTAAATCTGTAACATTGCCTGTTAGTGCTAAATACTGTTTATTTCCTGTTGTAAAGTTTACCTCAGTATCTGATGCATTATATGTTACTGTTTGTTGATCGAATCCAGCAGCGCAATCATCAAACTTAACATCTCCCCCACTAATAGTAAAAGATGTCGTTGATAGTGTGGTTCTGCTAGCAACTATCATTTGCAACATGCCATTATAATTAAAAGTATGTCTAGGTGAGCCTCCACTACGAAAACTATAAGTTACTCCACTATCGCCTAATATAAAATCTCCATATATTCTTATAGATGTATCTATGAATAGCTCATCATCTGAAATATGGATAGGACTACTTATACTCTCTTGATCAGCATTTGTTCCTTGTTGTATTTTAACATTTTGAAGGTGAGAGTCTAAGGGTTTTTCTAATACAAAAGTATTCTTAGACTCTTCCTTTCTTTCAAAAGAACTATTAGATTTAAATAGTTTTTTATTTTTATACCCCATACTTAATTATAACTTGCTTTTTATAGCATTGAATAATTTATCATCTACTTTTGTTTTTGTTGATTTTACTGCCCAACCTAAAACTGCTAGTATTAATTGTTTTTTCCAACCTGCAGGAAGTAGTGTAATAAGTGCTTTCCATATTACTTGTGATATTATTTTAAGATACTTCATTGTTATTCTCCTTGTTTAATTTTTGTTTTAATTCTTGAACTTCATTTTCTAATCTAATAATCTTACCTCTTTGAGAGTTTCTATCATTTTCTAGTCTTCTTATTTTTAGACCCATTGCATTTATTCTAACATCTAATTTTGCCTCTATTATATTTAATAGTTTTTTATCTTGTAAATTAATCCTCATTGTTCTCCCATTTAGTCAAATCTAACATTTGCAAAGGTCTTTCTATAACATGGTCTTTCAACTTATCATTTTGAATTTGTATCTTGGTTCCACCTTTCACATAAGGTTTACCATTAGCAATTCCAATATCATAAGCAAAAAATGTTGTCTTCCATAATCCAACCCTAATACATCTAGCAGGCCTACCATCTAATATTACAACATCGTCTGTGTTTAAGTCTTTTCCTAGAAATACTTTTAACCCCTCTACAACTGTTTCTATTGTAGACTTAAATAATAGTATAGCTATTCCAGACACAAATAGCCAAAACCATCCTCCTATCAATCCTTCGAGTTGAGCTTCCATTATTTATTTCCATCTATAATCTCGCCCCAGAGAGATGTCTTTCCATTTATAATCTGTATAACATGTACTGTAAAGTAACCATTTTGAAAGAAATCTACAATAGCAAAAGCATGAGACCAGTTAATCTTACCATATCCTAGCCATGAGTTAGCTTCGTCTGACATATCTTTTAAACATCCTATAGACCAAGCACTTTTCTGTCCATCCATATGTGTAACAGATGCTTGTTGTAAATCGTGATGATGGCCATACATAACATTAACCCCTAGCCTCATTAAGTGATTCTTAGCATGATGCATACTAGCGTAATGATGTCCATGATAAAAGTGAAGTTTACCTATTTTAAGATACTTACCCATTGGATAAAATTTGTAGCCTCTCTCATCTAGCTTTACTGCATTCTTAAAAGATAGCTTTAAATAAGGATGCTCATCGTTAAATCGATCAACCCATCCATCGTGATTGCCTTGTGTTATATACTTTGTCTTGCAATTAATTTTATCTAAACTTTCATCAATCTGATCCATTCCTTTGTTTACATCCTCTATATCTTTTTCTATATGAGGCATCATGTACTCTAAAGGAGGTCTTTTTTTCTTTTTCCATTTCCATGCAGAAACACTTTCCCATTCACCTACATCTCCTATATCTATGTAAGTATCTGGTTTTACTATTTCTATTGATTTACAAACAACATTAATAGCTGCTTGGTCGTGTAATGGAAAGTGTTTATCTGGAGTTACTACTACTCTTTTTACTGGATTTTTTTTTGACATATGTCCTCGCTTTGTTAAATTGTATATATGCTAAACAGACAGCTGTTATAGCACTTGCAAACAATATAATAAAACTAAGGACAGGGGTAAGAACCTCTGTTAGAGATATAAAGAAACCACCTAGAGTTCCTGCTAAAGAAGTCGTAGGTTTGCTATCAAGTAATACTTTTATAGAATCCATCATTAGCCTTTTTGAAATGTTGTATTGTTCCTTTACCTAATTCAGTATTATATACTCTTTTCCAATATTGAGCCTGGGCATCTATATCATCCCATGATGGTAGTGGTTGTGAATCTCTTAAATATTTTATTCTGCAAAAAGCAGCACCTACTGCTATATTAGATAGTAAACTATACTCTAGCTGATCTTCTATAAATCCTAATGATTTTAGAGCATCATATCTATCTTTTCTAAACTTCAAATAATTATCTATACAATCTTTCGCTGTAGCAGGTTCTACTTGCCAATAACTTAATGCTGGGCCATCACCATATTGTCTAAGAGTCTTATATCCTGACTCTGCTTGTCCTGTCCTTAATACTAAAACTAGAGCATCATCACTATAGCACCCTAGTCTATATAAAACCTCTTCAACGATTTCTTCAATATTGTTTATCATTTAATAATTTTTCTATTTTTATCACATTCTACTAAAGGTAATGATTTAGCTGCATCAGCTCCAAACTCATCATTAACAACAAGAAATGCTCCATTAGCTTGATTAATGTAATATTTTGGATATTCTTTTTTTTGTTTTTTAGGCATCTTAAGTTCCTTTTATTTAAAGGGGGCAGTCACCCACCCCCTTAAATTAAGCACTATAATAAGAAATAAATTCTTACTATGTCCAGCTTCCACCATTTGCTGCTGTTGCTCCTGCTTCCATTAAGCTGAATACTCTAGCTTGATTTACGCTAGAATCATGTAGTATTCCACAACCATAAACAACATCAGTAACCATTTTGTGTGCAATATAGTCCATATCGTATTCTGCATTAGCAGTAGGATACTTACTATAAGCAACCATTAGTGCATCCTTGTGAATTACGAATCCACCTGGGAATAAATCATCATCTACATTTGCACCTGTTTCATCTACTGCACCTGCAGCGATAAGATTACGATTTACTCTTGTGCTAGGTATAACTGGAATACCCATAATTGTTCCAACTGTTCCTGCTGGGAAGTTGGCAACTGCACCTATTTTTTCTGCATGAACGAAATCATCTAAATCAAACAGAGATGCATATAGTCTAGTAGATAAAACCATTACACAATCCTCAGGGTTAATTCCTACTTTGTATAGATGTCTTACTATTGCAACTATTCTCGATCTTGATAATACTCTATCTAGAGTTTGTCCAGCGTTACCATTATCTAAGTTAATGCATCGTGTAGTAGTTGCTAATTTAGCAGCTAAAGCATCTTCCATATGTAAAGCTAATTTATAGCCAATAGAGTCTGCATAGTTTGTCATTAAGTCTGCACTTGACTGTACTTTTGCTAAGTCTTCAATCATAGCAGCAGTATAGTAATGCTGATCAATGTCTAGTGTGATTTCAGTTTCAGTATTTTTAGAATAACTAACTGAATCGTATTGTGTTTTCGCAGCTGCGTCTGCTACATCTGCAAATGTAGGTATGTGAATCTTATCTCCACCACCTGACACTAAAGATGAGTAGTCATTTGCTAAAGCTCCTAAAACAAGTTGTTTTTTGAATGTAGAACGAATTGCATCTGCCCAAAGCTCAGGAATAAAAACATCTGCTTCTGTTTGCTTCGAGTAGGAATCCTGTACTACGCTACTATATAATCCCATATTTTCTTCTCCTAAATTTTAAAGTTTTAAGTTGTCTTTTTTCTATGCTGTTGAGAGTATCGCCCTATTATATCACTCCAATTCTTTTTGATATCTTCTTTATCCATTTTGCCAAAAGTATCTTCTGGTAATGAGTCGATATTTCTAGCTGCTCCAGAAACAGGGGCAGGACTTGAAGGAGTATCTTGAATTACTTTATTAGCAATATACTCTAGAGTTTTTAAACTCTCATTAGCTAAACCTTCTCTATCTTCTTTAGGCAATTTACTTAACAACTTTTCTCTTTTGCTACTTTCATATTGTTCCCACTTTTCTTTAAAAGGTGAAACACTATCTAGTTGTTTCTGCAAACTTTCAGATAATTCTTTGAATTTTTCTTGTTCTTTTAATTGTCTGACTTTATCAGTTTCTTTATTCTTCTCAATTTCTGATAATGTTTGCTCTGTTGCCTGTGCTCTCTTACGAAGTTTCTTAGAATTAGATACTTCTTCTAGATAAAGAGATTTATAATCTACATTCTCGTCTGATTTTGTAGTTTGAACTTCCTGTTCGTTGCTTTGGTTTGTAGCCTCCTGGCTTATATTTTCTTCTGACATCTGTCAATTCCTTTTATTTTATTATATCATAAGATAAATAATTTTATAGAATATATCCAAATATTATGTTAATCCCATTAGTAAAGGCTTTTCACCTATTATTTTTTCCATTTCTTTCATAACACTAGCAGAAAACATAATTTGATAGCCATCATCTATTTCCATAATAGCTCCTTGTTCTGGAATAGAGTTTTCTAGCATATCGTAAAAGTCTTTAATAAACTGATCTACTTTATTTTCGATTTTAGATATACTTACAGTTAATTCTGTTATAATTTCTCTTAATATTTCTTTATCTTTAGCATCCATATGCTCTCCTTATCTTTTTTCAAAAAATTCGTCAGCAAACCTCTTTTGAAGTTCATTAAATTTCATAATCTTTTTCCCTTGCTCAAGGTCATTTACTTCGTCTGGGACATCTAAATGTTTTCTAGCAGGTATAGTTTGTGTACCTCCACCCCTTTTACCTGTAAAACCTTCATTTAATCCTTGTGAATAGGGGTTACTATTTACTATATCTACATTAAGACCTCTTCTAACTACTTTATTAGAGTTGCCCAAACTTCCTGTAAAGTTTAAAGGCTCACCATCTACGTTTCCACCACCTGTATATCTTCTCCATCTTTGAGTAGAGGGTTTAATATCTTCAAAATTGCTACCATCATCTGAATTTTTACCTTGTGTAAATCTTTTATTTATTGTTTTTTTAATATATGCTTCTACTCTATCTATAGAAGGAGACAATATTTCTTTTGCTTTAGCTTTCATCTTTGACTCATTAACAGAGCCATCTTTATTTAGGTATTTAGCTTTTATCCTCATACCTTATTTGCCTCTCATCTTTCTTCTAGTGCTTTTAGAATACTTAGCTCTTTGTTTACCTTTTTTGCTTGCAGCTCTTTTCTTTCTATTCTCGTATGCTTTTTGAGATGGAGTTAGGCTAGCTCTAACAGACTTAGGTAAATATCTACCTCGTTTGCTTTTAGGCTTCTTTTTATCTCCTTTGCTAATATAGTCCCACTTCTGTTTAGTCCACTTTCTTAGAGATCGTTGTGATTTTTTAAGTGCCATTACTTATAACCTCCTCCTGCAGCTTTATATCTGCGAGCAAGCATTTGTGCTTTGCGAGCACTCCATTGACCAGCTCTGCCACCCTTGGTTCCTCTTTTTATAGAATAAAACAATCTTTTTCTAAGTGCTGGCTTAGTATAGTTTCCTGCTTCGTTTACTCTAGACTTTTTTCTTTTAGTTTTTCTTTTTTTTCTTGCCATAGTCTACCACATTTTGCAAGACCAATATCTTGCTTTTGTTTTAGGCCCAGGAGTAGAGCATCTATGTCTAGCTCTAAAAGACTTTCTTCTTGCAGGACTAGATTTTTTTATTTTCATGTTTGGGTCTCCAAACGTAACTCTTTTTACTCTAGAACCTACTTTGACAAAAACCTGAAACTTTTTACGACCAAAGGATGTTTGCCCTTTTCGTATTCTACTAGGTTTGTTCAGTCGTACTGTTTTGCCCTTGTATTTCGCCATCTTGACCTCCTAAGGTATTTTTATTCTGTCTTATTATTTTTTTAGCCTCTACCATAGAGATGTCTCCTCTTTCTCTCATTACAATCTCTTCTTCAGTAATAAAACCTTTAGAAAGCATATATTCATCTTTTGCTATCTGATCTTGTACTGATTTAGGGTAATCAGGCTCCTTGAAGTCAACGATTAATTCATCACCTAAGTCAATTCCACGACTTTGTGCTAATATCTTTTCAACATAGAAGAAATCCTTTTCAAAGTTTCTATATCGATCGATATCGTCATGATAGTCTTCCATTCTATCAAAATCTTTTATTCTGAGAGCTAATCCAGATGATGGTCTATCTTGATTGCTGTCAAAGTTTATGTACATGTGTCTAGATTGAGCTAACATTTCCATTTGGAATTTAATAAACTCAATAACCTTAGAAAGGTCACCTTGGGGAGATACTATGCTAAACTTTCCATCTTGAGGAAGATTGATAATGGTATCAGAACCCATTCTTGCAAGAGGCTCATCTTCATACACACCACTCGCCCAAGGTTGCCCAAACATCTGAAATCTTAAACCTAAACATGCTTCTGTAAAGATAATATTGAGATGTTCATTAACATCTACTATATCTGATGCTCCTTCTGCAAAAAAATCATCTATTTGCTCAATATCTCTAGTAAATACAAAAGGCAAGACACCTAAATTGTGTCTAAGCTCGTTTATAATGTGTCCAGCAGAATTATAAGTAATTGCATACTCATTATCCCAATAAACATAGTCACAATCTTGTATTGAGTACATATCTGATTGATCAGTATGATGTAACTTAGGATACACGATAGAAGTTGGTGTATATGGGTCATCATCATCAAAAAATACGTCAAAATAGTAAATTGGCCTATGTTCTAGGCACAAACCATCAGGTTTTTCTACAAAATACACATAAGTAGCGATAGTTCCTATCAAATTCGTCATTTTTTCTACATGTTTCATCCTAGAATCTTTATATCTAGTCAAATCCTCGTAATTTTTGGTCATTGTCTTAGTTTTTAGAGTTCTTTGAGGTTTTGAAGTGTAAATTCTAGACATTTTGTCTATAAATTTCCTAGTTATGTTCATATGGTACCTAGGAATCTCGTTAAATGACTCTGCGCTAAAATAATCTGCAATATAATTGTCAGAATTAGTTCCTGTGTAGTAATCTATTAATTTTTGGACATATCTACGTCTATATCTTGATTTTTCTGATATAAAATCAGAAATAGACTGTTTTATTACATCATTTGCAAACATTTTCTATCGACTCCCTAGTTTTATTCGTGATTGTGGGATAGGAAACCTGTTTATGAAGAAATAACGTACCATATCCATTCCATGGTCGTGTATTCCATCTTTTATAGGCATTTCCTTCAATAATGCTCCCTCTTTGTGTTCTGGGTATCTATAATTCTCGAAATCTTCTATAATTCCTTGACATTTCTTGTCAATATGCAAGAATCTTTCACCCTGTGCATTTTTTATAAATCTTCTGATATGTGATATCCCAGCTTCTATTCTAGTACTAACTTTATCTTTTCTGCTACGTACCACAATACCTAACTTACGAAAAATTTCTGTATCTCCCAAGCCTGATTGTCCCTGAGCTTGTTTTCCTGCTGGATCACCAAAGTAAGCCTGTACGTTATATGGCTTAGATTTTATCCTTTTTGCTAGTTCATCTGTCTTAATATTTGTTTCGTGAATTATCTCATCAATTATTCTTACATGCTCTTTACCTTCGACCATATAAACTTGAAACCATCCCACAGCAGGCATACGATAACCAAAATCAATGCTGCAAAAAGTAGGGTAATCAGGACTATAGGGATAGTTACCAACATCAAGATTCCTGTCAAAATCATATACCCTTCCAGCAAAACTTGTAAATAATGCTCCATACTCTTGGTCGAATATTTCTGGAGCCATATTTCTTTTAGCCTCAATAAGGTCTTCATCTTTATCTCCTTCTGGGTATGCATGTTGATTTTCCCAAGAGGGACTATTGAAAGAAATCCAATCTTTATCTGATTGGCCTCTAAGGTATAGCTCGTAAACCCAATTATATCCTTCAGGTGTAGTAATGAAGATTGCTTTCCCTTTTCTATCTGACAATGTAGGTCGTAGATACATCTCCCATGTTTTCTTTTTTTGTTTAGCTGCTTCATCTAGAACAAGTAAGTCAAGACCCTCACCCACAAGTGATGGTGGATTATCTGCAGACTTGCCCTCAAATACAGAACCCCACTCGAACTCTATGTACATATCTCTGTAAGATGCTCTACGAGTAGGCATTT
>VTLG01008934.1_pt1 | contig 18618 bp, 29 predicted proteins | sample 4694571 | NCBI WGS metagenome assembly VTLG01 (sample SAMN12604809, study PRJNA352737) | marine metagenome | biome: ENVO:00000447; feature: ENVO:00000209|ENVO:00000569|ENVO:01000036; material: ENVO:00002151; isolation source: viral sequences binned using virsorter ...
AATCTTGACTTCACCCGAAGGTGTAAACTCCTGTGGTTCCCAACCATGAATCTCCTTCAGCCGCTTGGCTATGTGGTACCTAGAGTTTGGATTAAACTCAACTTTCTTGAACTTCTGAACAGGCACACCTTTGATGTACCCATACCTCTTATTATTTACTTTTGGTGTAAATACATCACCATCAGGCTCAGTCCATGAACCAAATTTCTTCTTCAGTTTCTTTTGAAGAAGTGTTCTATGCTCACAAAGAGTAGCATAAAACTGAGAAGCCTTGATAGAATCAAACGGAAACCCAAATTCCTTTTGGATCTCACATATTCTATAAATATCGTGCTCCAGTTGTATCGACTCCTCTGAAAAATTAAGAGATTGTAGTTTTTCATACAATTTAAAGTTCAATTCAACGTCACGTGCACAATAATTAAGCATATCTGTACTAAAACTGTGAAATACAGCTTCACCTATACCAAACGCTCCTTTTTGAAACCCAAGCCTTTCACCCCATGACTCAAGAGAGTGTCTACCGTACAACTGAGGTCTTATGCGTTTCTCCGTGATGTCCCTTGGTTGCATATCTGAATACATCAACCTAGACATAATGAGAGTATCACGTACCACTACCTCTGCACCTATTTCCCAATTAAAAATCTTTTTTAAAGCAGGAAGATCAAAAGATATTATATTATGACCTATTACTTTATCGAATTTAGCCAGAAAGTTTAATCCGTCTGGAATCGTATCGGGATCAAACCTAGCCAAGTAATCTTGCTCAATGTCATAGACGACCATGCAATGCACTCTGGTCATCTTTTCATTGAGTCCGTTTGTTTCAATATCAAATATACATGACTTCATAGTTTTAGAAATCTTGTTTACTGTTTGGGTCAAATGAAGTGTCATCATCTTCATCAAAATCGACACTTTCACTGACTTCATTTAATCTACCTGTTGACTTATCATAATCCAGATAGCAACAGACTCCCGTTTCACCAGTCCATCGGTTCTTGAGTATACGAACTGTAGTACGATCAGGATACTCACCCTGTTGATCCCTCTCGCATCCGATAACTATGTCAGATAACTGACCAATAGCCGCCGATCCACGTAGTTGAGCCATTGAAGTCCGAGCACCATCTTCGTGACCTTTGTTTCCAGCAGGTCGCTTCAAATGTGATACAAGTATCATACCACAATTAACCTCTTCTGTCAAGCCCCGAAGTTTGGTCATCAAATTATCAATTGCCCTCCGTTCATCTCCATCTTCCATACCACTAACCACAATGGATATATGATCTAGTATAATGTACCTACACTCGCACCCTTGTACCATATACCGAATCTTACTGAGTAAATTGTCTCCCTCAAGAGAACCCCAGTGATCGTACAAGAATACACGACCTGTATTCAAGGTATTGTCAAATGCCTCTTTAAACTCGTCTGATTCAACCTCGATTGAACCAAGGTGTAGTGGTTTATTTAGGTACAGACCCATAAAACCAAGTGCAGTACGCTTAGTGTTTTCTTCAAGAGCAATGTAACCAATCGTTTCACCTAAATTAAGCATGTGGTTAGCGATCTCTCTACAGACCTGAGACTTTCCAATCCCAGAACCTGCGGTCACAGTTACAATCTCCCCTCTACGTATACCAAGAGTCTTAGTATTTAGTCCTTCAAATGGGTACTGGACCGAAGACATAGAATCTTCAGCGTTCACTACATCCCATAAGTCGGTACCACTAATAATACCATCGGGCCGATATGTCTTAGCTTGCCATAGGCAGTTAATCAGATCCTGAATCTTACCTGCAACAAGCATTTCATTAGCATCCTTCATAGGAAGGGTAGCTATCTTAGACTTACCCGGAGAAAGTATCTGAGCACACTCTTGAGCCGCTTTTGTACCAGCCGGATCAGAGTCGAAACAGAATATGACCTCATCGTATCCGTTAAGTAGCTCAATAGATTTTCGGATAGCCTTTTGTGCTCCACCTGCACCCGTAGGTACAGAGTAGACGGGCCATTGATTACCTTGAGCTTGAGACACTGAGAGAGCATCGATCTCTCCTTCACAAACTACTGCACGTTTTCCCTTTCCAGACCATAAATGTTCTCCATAAAGACGTACATCTTTCATGTCACCACGAACAGTAAAATCTTTATTTTTGAACCTAACTTTCTGGGCTATTTTCTCACCTGCATTATTCCTATAATTAGCGATCTGCACCTTCTGCCCAGATAACTCACCTACCTTGTAATCCCACTTTCTACACGTATCTTCTGTTATTCCTCTAGCGTTGAGAGGAGTAATTTCACCATCTATAAAATCACCGTTCATCACCGAAACCTGTCGTTGTCTTGGTTCATAATTATATACAGCACTATCATCGCCATGCTCACGATAACCGCACCCGAAACAATATCCATGTCCATCCGAAAACCTTCCTAAGTTATCTTTGGAACCACAGGAAGGACAAGGTTCATGATGAGAAAATGTGTTTTCTTCCATGTATCATTGTCCACCTCTTAGGTTAGTTAATTCCTCTTCTGTGAGAGTACGACCACCTATTTGTGGTTCGTGTCCTTCATGCCAGTCAGGTGTGAATACAATTTCAGCACCCTCTACTTCATCATCATCATACTTCTCAGTCAGATGGTCACCGATAACATACATACACTCTGCAATTGCAAGGCCAACTGCCTTACCTACGTTTGGTGGTAGGTTTTCATCAAGTACACCCATCACCTGTTCAAAGGCTTTTTGAAGATCATTGTTAAATACATTTTCCCACCTACGATCTTCCAAATTAATTACTTTATCATTTGGCATTTATATATCCTGTTTTACCATATAAAAGTTCAGAGTTTTGTGCCCACCACTTTTTAACCGAAAAGCCGGGACACCCATTTCCAACCAACTCACCATGCCCTACTACTTTAGCACCTTTGAACATAAATGTCAAGGTATTGACCAATGAAAATAAGGATTCCCATTGAAAAGCTGTAAAATAGGGATCAGGAGTACCGTTCTCATCCACACCACCTGCCAAACACACGCTTACTGATTTACCATTGTACCCTTTACAATGTGCTCCTACCTCATGTGGGTTACGACCTGTCTCAATTGTACCGTCACTACCTATAAAATAATGGTATCCAACCTTTAACCATCCACGTTTACGATGCCACTCATCAACTGTTTTGAGTGTTACATCCATCTTTGGTGGAGTACCTGATGAATGAATAACTATAAAGTCAGTGTTTTTTCTTCGTGACATTTAGCCACTCCTTTGGAATTATACGTTCAGAGTATTCAAACTTGTATCTTTCACACCATTGTTGGTGAGTGAATCTACTTCCTTCGACACGAGTATTGATATTCATAAATACAAATCTAATATCAAGTTCAGGATGTTGATTTTTAATAGCACGATGTTTTCTAGCGTCACGTGCACTCATCCGACCTTTTGCTTCAATAATCACACCATTCGGTAGAATAAAATCGGGAGTGTAACGACACTCTAAAACATAATTTATCTTTTCGGTTTCATAACCAAAGGTTACGTTTCTACTTTCAAGGTTCTCAGCGATCTCCTGTTCAAACTTTGAACGATATGGGCCGATAGGAGACTCACGTACATAGAACTTTCGTTTATGTATTGGAGTCCTTATCCTATGAGAACCTTGTTTTTTGTTAGAAGTCGCCGTTGTCTTCGTCAAACGAAATTTCATCCTTCGGTTCTTCTACACGAGCCGGAGCAGTAGGTACCTTAACCTCGTACCCTTCTTCGATAGCAAACATATCATCGCCTCCTGAACCCGATCCATTCCACTCAATTAAATTGAGCACCTGAACTCCACGCATACGGAGTTGAATACCAAGACTAGCACCGTGTTGGTATGGTGCCATCTCGTAGGCTACTTTACCTTCCGATCCATTAGCTAACTTAATGGACGTAGGTAATGGAGCTTTATCAGGTCCAACAACTAATGGACGCTGAGTAAAAGCTTGTCCGGTTCGACTGTTCACTCCAGACGCTTTCATCTTAAAGTGAAACTGGATACCTTCCTCCAGACCATCATCACCCATAATGACCTTGTAAGGCATAAACTCTTGGTATGCCTTCTTACCTTTACTTTTGTGGACTTCCTGTTTCCACGTTTCATGTGCACGATCAATGGTTGATCGTAAAGTTTCAGCTTCTTTACCTCCAAGCTGGACTTTAATATGGTACTGACCTTCAGCTTTGTAGGTCGTGTCAGGCACACCAATATGTGCCCAATGAAACTTCCCTTTTGGAGTTACTAAATATTTACTCATAGTCTTCCTTTAACTATATAAGGGTTAAGCCAACATCGGCTATGAAAAGAAATACTTCGATTGAAGTACCTCACCTACGTTCAGAGAACCCAAAGATGGTGGATCGTCAAGATCAGGCAACACATCGTTTAGGTTCTCAAATAACGATTCTAGTATGTTTTTGTTGTTGTACATATTTACAAATGCTTCTCGTAAAGATCGGGCCATACTCGGTACATGATGGGCGTGTACCCCATAAGAGTCGTGTACAACTGCGTAATCTCTTATACCCTGCATTATACAATAATTAATGGTCATTGTCAAGGCCGAAGCATCCATGCTGTGCACGAAGTTCGGACTCAGACCATTAGTTGCTCTACGCTTGTCAATGTTTTCTGTTTCATCAAGAACAGAAGGTTTGATAAGAACATTATCGATATGCGTTGTCACCCTTTTACCTTTCATCGACTTATAGGACTGTTGTACAACAAAGTCCGAAGGTGTTTTCCAAGTTATCGGTAAGTTTTTATCTGACATCTTCCTTCCTATATCTCTTAACCAATCCATTGCTTCACGTGCGGCTACTACTACTTCGCCAATAGCGTCCCATAAGTGGACCGAAAGATAAAGGGACGCTTCGTACACCTGCTCTCCAAACGGATTAGGATGATTTCCTAATATCTTATCCTGCATCGCCTCTTCTATGTACTGTCTACATGAATAGCGAGTACCGCCGTATGGTACTACCATTACAGGACGTTTGGTTATCTTTCGGTCAATTCCAAATTCAAGCCACTCTTTTGCGTATTGTGCATTTATTATAGCATCTTTATGCACCTTTGTCAAGACCACATCTGCGACAGTCTGGTAAATGTCCTGCGGTACATCTTCTGGAGTAAGATTCGTAGCCTTACCACCCACAGGATCACGTAACATAGCACTAAAATGCTGGAGTCCATTATTTGACCCATCAAGACAAACTGGTAGTTGCGACATATATCCGATGCCTTGAACAACAAATTCAGCCCACTCGTAACAGAAGGCCAAAAAAGACCAAGGTTCATCGGCTTGTGTCCACCACCTATAATCAAGTGGTGATTCTGCTGATTTACAGATTTCGTTTGAATTAGCATATATCCAATCAACCCTTTCTTTAAAGGATACTTTATCGTACCCGAAACAGTTAGCACCATGAACAGCAAAGTATTCTTCCTGTTCCTTTGTTTTGATAGGTAACTTTTCTGCAAAGTGCAACAATGACTTCGCATAATCTGGACCCTGTGGTGTAAGAAACGAATTAACTGTGTACTTACGTCCACGAAAGTCACACTGGTACACAAAGTACAAACCCGGATACTTTTTGAACTTCTGGGCCATAGCCAGAGTTCTAGCTAATTGAATCCTTTTGGATGTCATCTTAGCGTTTAGATCGTGGACTACTGTTGCCTTCTTTTTCCACTTTATAAAGAGATCCAGTTCTTCTGGAGTCATTTCCCCCTTCTTTCCTTTTATCGGAGAAGGTAGGACTTTGTAATCCTCTCGTGGTGGCAGGTTCGTCCACGATTCTCCTGTATCCCAACAGGCTTGCAACGTATCTAGGATTTTTTCATTTACTTTCCATTTTGTTCTTTGCAGTGCATTAATAGCTCCATACTCCATTCTCATAGAGTGAGAAAGCATTTCTTCAAGGTACTCACGGTTCCTAGTTTTAATCATAGGAATCGAATTGATCCGATCCGAATGATAACCACCATTGTACGGATTAGACCAGTCTTTTGGAGGCACAACACATGGATAGAAATAAGGATGTATTGTCTCTCCCTCTTTATTTAGTTGTTCAATCCAATGTAGTGTAGCATCATTGGCTTGAAGATACAAGACCCTTTGTTTTCGTTTGTACTGAACTGTTTTGACTTCCATCAGTCCAGTAGTTTGGATCAAGATGTCAATCAGTTTGCACCCTAGATGCAATTTCTCTTGTTTTGACCAAGGTGAGTGATCAAGCATTTCAACTTTGGTCATCTGACGAATCAGATTGTATCTACGGTACACACGATTGGTAGTCTTTTTATTTACCTTATCCTTAATCGCTTTAAATAAACGTCCTGACTCCTTTGAGTCTTTCCAGAGATCAAATTTAAACTGATCTTCAAGACCATTCGCTAACTTCATAGCTACTCTGGTGAGAGGACTACGTATTGATACGCCATCAACTGTATACTTTAGTGTCAAATAGGAACACACCTCTGGATTAAGAAGCATCATTGTCTCAACGGAACCTTGATGCTTTCCGGGTTTACCACTCAAGGACTCCTCAAGAAAACCCAAGATTCCGTTTCTGACATGATCCAATGCTTCTTTCATCAGAGTCACTCCATATAAAGTTGTTGACTCTCTACCTTTAGCTTTGGCATCACGAATGTTTTTGTGGTACCTTTCGATACCAAGTCCGTTCATTTCATTTTCTATCTGCTCCTGTTCAAGTTTTAAATTCAATTTAGTTGGTCCTTTGGCACCTTTGAGTCTACCAACTCCTCAAAGTTATGTTCTATCAACTCCATTCCCATTTGAATGAAGTTAAGACCTGTTTCTATTTTTTGTTGATCGTTTAGTGAGTCATCTCGTAAAGCACTGTCAACCATTATAAGCGTTTTACCCAAAATATTCTGTGCCTGTTGGTCAAGATTAACAATCTCATCTTCCGACAACCCATAGACTTCCTTTAGGTCATTCCTCGTTATGTTCGGCATCGTCTGGTTCAGGTTCATCATCATTTGTTTCTCCAGCATCATTATCACACATATTTCGATCACATGCAAGACCTTTGTGTTTAATCTTGCGAGTGTAGTCGGTTCTAACCCTGTGGGTCTGTGACCCTCTGTTCTTTATACCTTTCATGATTCAACCTTTTAAGATAAAGTTCATGTTTAAGAATTAACGTGTCAATCTTAGATTGAAGCACACGTTGACTCCATGTCAACTCACGAAGTTTAAAAGAAGCATGTATGCTAAATGTAAGCCATAGTATAGCACATACTGTAACAAATGTCAAGACCACCTTTGTAATGTCCATATTCGGATCTCGTTATGTTGGCGGACTATGAAGGAATCGAACCCTCCTAGTCTGGTTTGGAATCAGACTGCATCCCAGATGATAGCCCGTGGAGCGAGTAGTAGGAATCGAACCAACATCTTGAGATTGGAAATCTCAGGTATTACCATTATACGATACTCGCAATTAGCGAGTGGAGCTACACTGCATGGTTTGGAAACATGCCCACTATACCTATGTACAGTATAATGAGACCCCACTCTAGGTCTGGTATTAAAAGGGGCTTACGGCAAGCTCGGAAAGTTGATCATTCAATCCTCAAAGGCAACTGATCGTACCTGTCACGCAGACTATTAACTACATTCGCAGAAAATACTCTGGTCCGTATGGGATGCCTCCCATGCCCCTTATTTGGTATAGTACACCATGTAGTTAGCATCTAAGGTTTGCAATCACCTCTAAGCATACCTTCTACACGTAATCAACCTACCTGCTGAATAGGTAGCCAACCCTCTGTCGGGTGAGATAGCGAACTCACTCTAAACATCAGCAACCAAGTCCCACCATAAACCTCAGTCGAGTTAGGTGTACTATATTCTGGTGGGTGAGGTAGGATTTTAACCTACATGTGTGTGCACACGCCTGATTTACAGTCAGGTTCCTTTTACATTTGGATACTCACCCATGTTCTTAGTCTTCCTCTTCTAACGTATTCATTGCTAAAGCATCAACTTCATCAAGCAATTGACCTAATGTACCTGAATGTTCGTACCCTAGTTCCTCTGCTGACTCTTGAATGAAGTCAGTAGCAATTAGTATTTTGTTTAAATCTAATGTCATTTGGTGACAATCTCCACTTCTGTAATCGTATTTGATATATACGATTTCTCTGCATAGTCTTTGTGCACTATCCTAAACTCTGCACCTCTGGCATCCATGACCATCTTGCGTATAGCGTTTATAAGATGGCACTCATTCATTGACTCAATATCAATGAATTTGTTTTTTGATTTACTTAGGTACTCAATTCTAGGTTTTGATAATTCTACCATATTATGGCTCCACTCTAAAGGTTACTTCTGCAATCGCAGAATCAAAAAATCCACATTCATCATGAAATACTGCATTAAGCACACTGGATAAAGTATCACTATCGACACCATCAAAGTGAAAAGATGCGACTTCTTCTCTACCACCGTCAGGACCATCGAAATCCTGAATACTCACTTTAACATTATGACAGTACATTGTCAAGTCCTCATTATAATGTTGTCGGGGCAGGTGATTGACTATCGGTGGAGAGGAAAAGATGATAGCCAACCGTCTAAGACCCTGCCCCAGTTATTAACTTAGGTTAATCCGTTCAGACACTAATCTTGCATGATCTTTTATGTCTGAAATATAGACATCCCCTAATTCAAATGATCCATAAGTGAATGGACTCTTTACACCACAAAACCATCTGGCAAATCTATTATCCTTTTCCTTTGACGGTTTTTGATATTTCTTCAATACTCTCCATTCCCAAGTCCCATCAAAAGACTTCCATATCTCATAAGGATGATCTAAGTCCGTTGTTTTGGAACATAAGTTTTTATCAGTCATTGTTACCTCTCATTTCTTCCAGTTTAACCAGTTATTATGATTTTGTTTGACTTCATTATAACACACTTTGCTACAAGTGTCAACCGTTCCTTTGCGAGTGTTAAAGAATCTTGAGACATCAAAGCTATTATCTTTAAAAACTCGCTTACAATATGTGCAGATCATTGGATGCACTCCACATGGAGTTGACTAACATCATGCCCACCATTAAAGTACTTGGCCTGAAGTATTCCAATATGATTACACCAGTTGATCCACCAGACCATAGATCCACCCGTATCAGACACTATTTTCTGGTAGTCCTGCACCTTTCTCCTTTTCACTGGTATAGTGTTACCAGATGTCTGCAATATGCTTGGAGTCCCTTTTGAGGCATCAACTCCCGGCATGTATTTTCGGATGTTATGAACATCTAGGCACCCGGTTGATCCAGTTAATAGTTGAACTACAAACGCTGACTTAGGGATTCCAAGTCCCGGTACTTCAAGAAAGAGCATTATTAGATCCTCTGCCATGTTCTTTTTCTTGGCTTTTATGATAGCCATTGCTCTTTTGTGCAAATCATCTCTATGCTTCCGCACGTAGGTTAATCCAGTCCGTTTGTTGCCCCAGATCCAAGATGATTTGAGTCCTCGCTTTCGCCATTCCTTCATGTACTTAGGTAGAAGAAATGTCTGGACTCTGATACTTGCGAATACAAACGCTATCACTTGTTCCATTTGTTTGGGACTAGCTTGCCCAAAGTTTCGACAGTATCGATTATGCTTGAGATAATCCTGTTTTGTTGCTTGCATTTTTATTCCTCTCCGTTTTCAATGTTATCCCATAAGGGATCACAGCACATTCCTGTCATCAAAAATTCCCTTTCACTTGCATTCAAGCCTGGAAAGGCATCCTGAATCAAAGAACCACCGTTGTAGTTTTCTAGGTTTTCCTTGCCTACCGTAAATTCATGATACTTGCCAGATCGACAGTAGCCACTCAAGCAGACAATATCATTGTCACATAAATGAACATGCACATTAGGACTATGTAAGTATTTTTGAAACATCATTATTCCTCTCAATTCATGATGATAAGTATAGCAGGACTCGATGGACTTGTCAAGTCCTGCATGGTTCTCCCTGCTATGCAAAGATGCGAGCCAAGTAGTCCAGAAGATTCTTCATCTTTCGGCCCGGACGGTTAGACTCAAGAACAAACTGCCGCATCACTCGCATTTGATGCCTGAACTCCGGTCTAGGCTGGCCCCTATCCCATACCACTATGTCCTCACCAGTGGATTTGATGCGACCCATGAAAACACCCTTTCGGATGACTTCATCCCGAAAGCCTTCTCTAATCCATTGACCGGGATGAAAGTTTTGCCCTTCGGTTACCATTTGACCGTTTTTGCCAGTTATGGCGTTCAAGTATAACATATTGACCTCTCTATGTCAATTAAGCATGGTTTTTTGTTGATGAATCAAGCAGGAACTACCATGCAAATCCCTGCTTGATTTTTATAATAGCACGACTTGATTCATTTGTCAAGTTTGCCATTAACCATTGCCTCTCCAATGATTTGCAGAAGTCTTTTCTTTGCATCATCTAGGTCTGATACTAACAGTCGGACCACTTGCTTTGATTGGTTCAACTCTTCATTCATTGAGTTGGCTTGGTTCGCTACTTCCAATAGCTTTTTATTTAGTTTCATCAATTCGGTTAATTCCATGTTAGCACGTTTGTTTTAGGTTGTCAAGGTTTTCCTATCTGATTCGGTAATGCTTTTGTTTTTGCATTGCATTCCAAAAGCCTGACCGTTTGACTTTAATCGTATCACAACTGTGATTACTTGTCAAGTCCACCGGAACCAGTTTGTTGACATCGATTCCCATCTGCTTTAATTTGTCTGCATTCATTGTATCACATCCGTTTCAGGTTGTCAAGAGTACCGTTGTTTTGTGAGTTGTGAACCATTATAACAAATGATTGATGCCTTGTCAAGGTGCTTGTCATTTGTGTTTGTGGTTGTTCTCACTTTTCTAAATTGTACCACATTAGTTTTGTTTTGTCAAGCCCCCTTTATTAAAGATGAATAAAAAAAGAATGAATATCAAGTTGACTTATGTTACCACGTTTGCTCTCGCTTGTCAAGCCTTGTGTCAAACATGTGTTTAAATCAACTTGAACAAAAGTATAACAGATGCGAGGCCACTTGTCAACCCCGGTAAAATTTGCCTACCTAAGTCCATGCAAGTCCCATGCCAAAAAAACAGATGCAAAAAGAGATAAACAAAAGGAACACACGTGCACGTTGCAAGACCCATGCCACAACAAATGGAACGCATGTTGCCAAATGGAACACATGTTGCACGTTGCAACAAACGTGCCACACTGGTACCACATGCAAGACCCGTGCCAACCGACCCTCCACCCTGTATGCAAAGAACGTGCCATGAGTGGATTCGCAGGGACGACCCCATGGGGGACTTCGGGATTCGTATCGAAGTCTTAGGGTCTCATATTTTTTTACCAAATATTCGGATATTTAACACCTACTATGGTTATAAAGGTTTACCAGCGTCACTTCGTGAATGTCCAGATTCAAATATTGAACCAACGTGGTTCCGGTTCTTTAAATTGATTGACATTAAGTACATTCTGCATAAACCTTTCCAACTCTTTATCCAACATATCATCTTTTCTAGCTTTCATTTCCATGTCTACATCAGCAGCCATTTGTTCTACCCAGTACGCTACAGCCATTGACAGAACATCAATCCTATCATCATGAACAAGGGCACCCTTCTCTCGTGTAATACGTGTCATCTGATGAGCAAGCATGTACTTAGCTTGCTTCTCAGGTGGATAGTGCTGCACAGAACTATAGTCCTTCTCAAGAGCCTTCTGGTCCACCACAAGTCTATGCTGGTTCATAATAGGCTCCAGAGTGTCTATAATTCTCTTTTCCTTCTGAATGTTATGCTTGACCTCTTCTATAGTACAAGGGTACACTTTAGTCAACACAGGTTTAAGCAACTCAGTAAACATACCATCACCAAAGTTAGCTTCTACAAGAATATAATTAACTCGGTACCTTTGTGCAATAACACTTATAGTTTTAAGTACCGTATCATTATACCCTCCTTCTATTCCACCAAAGTCAATCAAGTGTAATGTACCGTTAAGCATCTTAACAACAGCGTATGCTGTCTCGTCTTTACCACGACCACTAGGATCTATAGCAAGAACAGACCCGGTATAATTAACATAATCCCCAACAGTGTCAAGAGGCCGATAGTAAAAGTCACCGGGCAGTCCCACATTAGGAATGTCAACAATCTTCTCTCTATCTCTTCCCCAAATAATCTTCTCTGGTGCTTTTTCATTATCAACATCCATCACAATCAAATCCTCAAGTTTAAGTGGATACCTGTTTGCATCACTCAAACTCGTGTCCAACATAAACTGAAGGCTGAAGCCGCTTCTTCCGTAGGAAAGTTCTCTTTCTAATAAATCTTCATCATTAAACCTTTTCGGATCTGTGGGCTTTCCCACATATTCCGAGTCTTCAGCCAATCGATCCATAATAAATGGAGCTAGTTTACCTCCGTACTTAACAGTTCCCTTTGGATACCTAGAAGGCCAGATGCGAACTCTATACCCCCTTTCTGGTAAAACTTCGTATAATGACATCTCGGTTTGAGGTGTACCGAGGTAAACCACACGACCATCAGGCTTTAGGACAGCATCAAATTCTTTTACTGCTTCCGAAATCTTATCTCTCATCGTCTGAGTAAGAGAGTTATTAGGTATCTCTATATCGTCTGCAATAATTATATCAGCCCTGCTTCCTGCAAGCTGACCTGTAATACCAGCACTCTTTACCGAAGGAGAATGAGATGCCTTTGCTGGTCCTACGTCAAAGCTGATCTTCGACTGCCTCTGGCCTTCCTTCGGTATCAAGTGTTGCAACAGCGGCATTTCTTGTATAAGCCGCATAGTAAAAGTGCTGAAGTCGTCTGCTCTTATCTTACTTGCAGATACTACCAGTATTTTAACTTCAGGGTTAAGGTACAATTGGTGACATGCGAAGGCAGAGGTAATGTAAGATTTCCCTGCACCCCGAAATGCCTCGATTACAATACGTTTTTCATCCGACTGTAGATATTCGGCTATATCATACTGTACTGGAGTAGGCTCTGGAAGGTTTAAATGGGACCACACGACAAAAAGAAAGTTACGGAAGTCTCTTAGGCTATCTTCTATCATTTTCTTCTTTCTACGTCCATTGTATGAATAACTATATATTTATTCTTGACTTAGGGGCTAACCCAAGTTCATCGATACACACACCAGCTAACCTGCTATATTCGTCCTGCATAGGTTTACCTGACTTCTTCTGTATAGTCTCATAGGTATATAGTTCTCTAGTTTTATCTAATATACAATCACAAATCATACCATTTATTTGCTGTGACTGCGGGCTTTTCATATTTGCTCCTTGGTAACATCCCATCCAGAGCATTCTAATTTGTTGGGTCGTAAAGGTACCTGTAAAGCCTTCAGGACTATCTTTGCTTTGTTTAGAACCCCAAGTAGAGGTAGGCATCAATAATGCTGTCACGAGGGCTGTATGAATTATTATATATTTTATCATAAATAACCTTAAATAGGGACAACTGACTCCTCTTCTTCCTCTTCAGATTCCCAATCACATTCACATGGGTCACAGCCGCATTCTTTACAATTGTTTTGTACTTTTCCGGCTCGATGTAGATTAGTGTAGTCAGTTGCCATATTAGAATTTTGATATAAATCTAGCTATTGGTTGAATAAAAGGTAGCAGTGTAACTGCCATTAGTGCGTTCACACCTGTATGCACAAGTGCTATATGTTTTGTTGTGCCTGTGGGTATTCCATCGGATACCATGAGTCCTGCAAGCCAGATTGTACCCGTGGTACCTATGTTAGCACCAAGCACAGCGGCTATAGCAGAGGGTAGTGGTAAGGCACCGCTGGCTACCAAACCTACGATAGCAGTAGTGCTGAGTGAACTAGATTGCCAAAGTAATGTACACACAATACCACCAAGGAACATCCAGTAAGGGTTACCCATGAAATACTGAAGGTGCTCAATGTTACCCATTGATTTCATTCCACCAGCAAACATCTTTAACCCTATATAGAATATTACAAGACCTAGTAACGTAACTATAATAGGGTTTCCAAAATCAAATGATTTCAATTGTTCTTTTTCGTTTTCCTTCAGGTACTACTTTTTCCATTGAAATAGTAAGCATTCCATTATCTAGTTCTGCTTTGTTTACGATAACATCATCTGCTAACGTCCATTGACGAGTGAACTTACGCATTGCAATTCCACGATGTACGACATTATCATCTTCCTGTTCACCAAGGTTCTCTTTGGTTTTAACAGTTAGTATGTTATCAGCGTACTCGATGTCAAGGTCTTTCTTTGAGAACCCTGCAACTGCAAGAGCTATATCGTAATTAAGTTCATCTTTTTTGATTATGTTGTAAGGCGGGTAACTAGCGTGAAATGAATCTGAAAAGAAATCAGATTGTATTGTGTTGAGGATAGAGTCAAAGCCGACTCCAAATTTTGCAATCCTGAAGGGATCAAATTGTGTAACCATATATTCTCCTTTTTATAAGCGAGAGTTATTAACTAAAAGGTGCAGTCGTTCCCCGAAGTGCATCCTTGGTAGGAAAGGGCATAGAGTCTACTAGGTTCCCTAATGGCGAACCTTCTATTGGCAAACCTTCGATACCGTTGTCCTTTAGGAACTTGATAGCATTTGCCATATCAGCAGGTCTAGCTTCCCCACTTCTAATACGATCCAGTAACTCTTTTGCTACTGCACCGTGTAATGTTTCTAAAATGTCCTTTTGAGCTTTCATGTGAGTCCTTCCTGATAAACTGTTTTACCGTCATTCTTTACTGCACGAAGGACACGTTTCCTATTTTCTTCTTTGTTATAGGACACGTGAACCCACCCGGAGGCAGGGTCTTGAGGTGTGTAGAACTCAAGTATCAACTGATCGAACTCAAGGTTATCCCGAATCCACTCAGCTAACTCCATGTTGCTAATAGACGGGCACTCGATGTCTGCCGCCATGCCTTGCACGTGCTGTGAGTTATCTCCACTTCCGATCTTACGGTTAAGCTCAAGTACACGTAGCCCTGAGTTGACATCAACACGACCATGAGCATCTCGTACCTTTTGTAGTACGCAATTGGTGAGTACAGCGAGGTTAATGAGTTGCTCTTGGTCTGGAGTATTGTTAATGTTATGTCTAACTGCTGTGGTAGACTTGGTAAGCTCTTTAAGACTAAAGTTTTTGCTTAACTTCATCCAATAAATTCCTTAAATGATTTAAACTGGTTGTCAGGCATCATATCTACAACATCATCTAACATCTTCTTCTGGTCTTCATCCAGGTTTCTTTCAATTGCGTCAGCAACGTGTTCTTTAGCTAACGACTGTGCTTGATCCAATACTAATGACTGGACTACATTAAGGAGTAACGCTGGTAGCATCTTCTTCTTTCGGTTTAGTTGGTTCTGGGTTGTGTTCTGGCTCATCGTGTGATACCTCAAACCAATGCTTTCCCAACATACCTATGATGGGTAGAAAGGCACCAAAAGCCAAGTTAATAAGGTCTTTACTAGACTGAGCTAGTTCGTCAGGCTTGTTTACCATAGTAAATACTAACCATCCGAATAGACCAAAGGCAAGCAGACTAATAAGAAACCTTGCCCAAAATCTTAGTTTCATAAGCTGTATATGTGGGTCATCCTTTGGTTTCCCACCATTCTTTACAGTTGTTTTCTCTGTTACTGTTTCCATTATTACATTGCATCAGGACCAAACATGAATACTTCAGGATCTGGTTTGGTTGTGGTTTTAATTTTATTGGTTGGATGAGGAATAAATTCATCCTTTGGTATCTCAGGTTTCCAAAGCATCATACTAGCGTACACTTTATTACCTTTATACACTGAAATATCATGATCCCAAACATCGAGATCGATTTCTTGGAATGTACCTCCTCCATCATCCTCGTGTTTCCAACCGAAGTGATAGGGAGAATCAACTTTTAGGATACTCACTTACCTTTTGTAATTTCTTTGATTGCTTGTGTATTGGCTTCCAATGCCATTTTAATTTGAAGGATAGCATCTGAGGATTTCTCGATCATATCCAAGAGTCTCCCATCGTGCTCTTCGTCCTTTTTCCAGAACTCTTCTCGCTCCTTCTTTGCTAGTTCACTTTGATACCTAATGAACCAAAATGCGGCTATGATGACACAGGCTGGTATGCCTAAGTCCATTACCATCTGATATAGTGTGCTTACTTCTGGCATAACTTCTGTTGCTTGTGTTGGATAGTTATAATATTGATCTGCTGGATTAGGATGATGTCCACTCATGCAAAGGCTATGTAGATATGTTTCCCAACTGGAGTGTTATCCCACCCATTTGATTCAGGGTTGTTAACACCATCAAATTTAAAACCATCATCAAAAAGATCAACGGAAACTAAAGAACTTTCACCGCTATCTCCTGCCCTTTTACCTTCGACATAGTTTTTATTTGCATAAAGGGGTAAAGAGGAAGATGCGTCAATACTGTTTCCTGAAGAATTTGATCCAAAATCTACCCTTGACCCATCAATAATAGTCCACCCTGCATAACTTGAGTCATAGTTGGTACTTTTTGTCATAATGAATTTTGGCCTAAAGCCGTTTGTTCCAGTAGATGTTCCATCATGCGTTGTATAAACTCTTGTGCCTCCAGACTGTGAAGTATAAATCCCAAACGCACTCACTCCTGCCACAGCTTTCCATGCGTACATGATGTAATATTGGCTAGTTCCCCCACCTCCAACATTACTGCCTACATCACTACTTTGATTGCCAAGATAAATCCTATTATTATGCTGGTTTATTGCACCATTAAAAGTGGTTGCATCCCCATTAAACGCATCATCATTTGTATCTAATTTTAACCAATTTTGATGACCACTATTGGTTCCTAAAGAACTATGAACTACTGCCCAACTCTGAGTGGCATTTAAATTTTTAATTATCACTAAGTCAGGGCCACCAGTCCCCCCTAAATTATGCGGGATATAACCGCCTCCAGTAGTAGAAGTGACACCTTTAAATTTTGTAATACTAAATCCAGAGTTCTGATTTACAGACTGAACAATGTCAGTCGCACTGAATCCGTTGACATCTCCATAACCCAGTGAACTACTGTTGAATGTTCCATTGCCTATGCCATTGGGTAGTGATGCTGGGAAGTCCCCACTAGGCGCACCACCAGCTTTAAATGCCCATGCAATTTGCTGATTATTACTTGTGTTATTCGTTTGACCTGATGCCATTGTAAAACCATCAGACGTAAACGTCACCCGTTCTGCGGAAGACGATCCAGCCTGATTATCTAAATCTGGGTAGACGAACGAATCCTGCCCCCGTACTGAGTCATACAGCATGTGAGATTGGCTCCCACCACGATACTTCATCCAAACCATATCAGGTTTGAAATTATATCCTGTTATGTCTCTCTGGGTTCCGGTACCTATAAACCTCCGTGCGCTGAATAATGTCGGCTTCCCACTACTTACTTTAGTAAAACTAACTGCCCCAACGCCTGAAGTCTCATTAACTTCTACTAGACGATTTGCGTCATCATTTGCCTTTGCCTGAATGCGGAGATTGGTTACTGAACCAGCAGTTCCTTGAAGTGTTCCTGTTAATGTACCTTTCTTTTTATTTGCACCAGTGCTGTCACTTGCAATAGCCAAATCGCTGGAACTCCCAAGCACACTGGCATTGTCTTCATTTGCTAAACTATACGTTACATTAACATCATCTTCAGTTGCCGTTGTGATTTCAATTGATCCTATGCTTGGATTTTCTGGGCCAGAGGCTCCGTAGATTTGGGTGGGTACTGTTATTGTGTTTGCTGATGCATGGTATAGTGACTTCCCAGATGCACTTTCATCTGAAAGTATAATTCTAAAATTATCGATATATCCGTTAAAATAGTTCCCATTAAAATTACCTTTCTGAGTAGAATTTAAAAAACCTCCAATAGCTACATTGTATCTATCAGAACTTGGATTACTATTAACAGAACCAGTTGCTTTTTGAGTGCCATCAATATAAATCTGGATGGTTGTCCCATTGGTAATTACTGCCACGTGTCTCCAAACTCCAGTAGTCCAACCTGACACACCTCCTTCGTTAATTGACCATGCGCCATTAGAATAGGTTTGAATTCCATTACTACTGTCAAAAACTATTCCAGTATATGTAGTTCCTGTATCGTTACTATCGAGGTATATTCCTGTGTTTCCACTGGTAGGGAGAACAGAAAAATTAATCCAGAAATCAATAGTAAACGCTTCGGGAAAATAGAAATCCGTAGAATCTGGTATGGTTAAATAATCGTCTACCCCATCAAAATAAACCCCAGCACTTCCAGTTGCCTTCTTACTTGCAGGGAACGTCATTGCAGAGGCGATTCCTCCGTAGCCTTGTGAGTGATATACTCCTGTTGCGGTTATGTTGTGACCAGAATCGGAACTATCTGTAAAAGTTCCGTTAGCGAAACCTATTTCATGAATATAAGGGGACGAATCAG
>VTLG01011540.1_pt1 | contig 18617 bp, 17 predicted proteins | sample 4694571 | NCBI WGS metagenome assembly VTLG01 (sample SAMN12604809, study PRJNA352737) | marine metagenome | biome: ENVO:00000447; feature: ENVO:00000209|ENVO:00000569|ENVO:01000036; material: ENVO:00002151; isolation source: viral sequences binned using virsorter ...
GACGGGTGCCCCGTGCTAATTTTAGACAAAAAACGCAAAACGATTACCCACTTATAAATCCGTCATGAGCCTGACCACAAAACAGGCGAAGCAAATCCTAGACGCTGACGCCGCTCTGGCCGTAAAGAGACTGCAAGACGGTAAGAATTTATCCCAAGGACACAGGGCATATCTCTTAAAAGTATCAGGCGAAGACTTGCCCTCTGACGGTCACGCCCGAAACCACGTTGAGCTTGCCCAGATTCTAGGCGTCTCCCGCTCCAGCATTGTCAAGTGGTCAAGAGAACCTGACGCGCCAAAATCAAAGTCTAACGGGCGGCACGACATTGCCGAATGGCTTGAGTTTATTAAACGGAACGGACTTAAGGGCAGCGACGACATAAACGGAGCCGATTTAAAGTCACGCCGCCTACTGGCTCAATGCCTGAAGATCGAGGCCGAGCTTGAAATCCTTCGACAGAACTGGTTGCCGGTTCAAATGATCGAGCGTTACATGCAAGACATTTTCACGGCTTGCCGCGCCAAGATCTTACAAGCCCCAATGGACGCACAGGCAACGGATGAGGTTTTAAATGAACTCTCACGACTACAAGACAATGATTATGGCGTTCGGTCCCACGCTGGCTCGGCTAAACAAGAGCCTGTCGGTATGGAAACCGCCTCCACGCCTGACCGTTAGCGAGTGGGCCGAAGCTCATCGGATCTTATCAAGCGAATCATCTGCTCGTGCGGGAATGTTTCGACTTTCACTAGCTCCCTATCAAAAGGAACCGATGAACGCTGCGCACGATCCCGACGTTCAATCAATCTGTTTAATGTGGGCATCGCAAACCGGAAAGACAGAATGCGTAAACAATATTGTCGGTTACTTCATGAGCCAAGACCCGTCGCCAATGCTCTGCCTACAACCGACTTTGGACATGGCTGAAACTTGGTCGAAGGACAGGCTGTCTCCAATGATTCGAGACACCCCGACCCTAAAGGACTTGGTAGCGGATCCGAAAACAAGGGACTCTGGCAATACGCTTTTGCATAAAAGATTTCTCGGCGGTCACATTACAATCGCAGGTGCAAACTCCCCTGCCTCGCTCGCGGCTCGGCCGATTCGTGTTTTACTTTGCGACGAGGTTGATCGCTATCCGCAGAGTGCGGGAACCGAAGGTGATCCGATTTCTTTAGCAGAGCGCCGAACCGATACTTTCCCGAACGCTGTAATAATCAAAACTTCAACGCCGACGATTAAGGATTTATCAAAAGTTGAAAACGAGTATCTGCAAAGCGACCAAAGAAAATGGTTCGTGCCTTGTGCCAAGTGCGGAGAGTTTCAGGTGTTAACTTTCCGGCACGTTATCTTTGAGAAGGAAAACATTCAGGACGCAGTTTTACGCTGCGAACATTGCGAGAAGGAGTTGAGCGATGCTGAACGGATCGAGATGGTGATCAATGGCGAGTGGAGAGCTACATCGGAATTTACCGGCAAGCGCGGCTACTGGTTAAACGGACTCAATTCGATATTTCCCGCAAAGCGCGGTTTTAAGAACAGACTGCATCAGGCCGTGGCAGGATTTCTTGAGGCAAAGAAAAGAGGACAGCAGGGACTAAAAACTTGGGTCAACACTTTCTGTGCAGAACCTTGGGAGGAGGTCGAAGATGTTATCGAGGGTCATTTCCTAATGGCTCGTCGAGAGGTTTACAATGAATTGCCAAGCGACGTTCTACTGCTAACGGCTGGCGTTGACGTTCAGGCAGACCGTCTTGAGTGCGAGGTTGTCGGCTGGGGAGTTGATGAAGAATCGTGGGGCGTGGAATATAAAACAATCTACGGTGATCCTAGCCAAGCCCATGTCTGGAATGACTTAAGCGAACACATTACATCCCGATGGCCCACCGAGGATGGCCGAGAGCTGACGGTGGCTGCCTGTTGTGTCGACTCAGGTTATCTCACAAAGGCAGTCTATGATTACGTCGGCAAGAATCAGTTTCGCGGAGTCTATGCAATCAAAGGTGTGGGTGGATTCGGAAAACCTCTGGTCGCAAGGCCAACGAAGTCGAGCATACGGGACGTTCGTTTATTTCTAATCGGCACAGACACCGCAAAAGACACCCTTTACTCTCGACTAAAGATTGCTGACCCCGGTTTTGGTTATTGCCACTTTCCACACACTTATTCAGAAAAATACTTCGACCAGTTAACGGCTGAAAAATGCGTCGTGGAAAATAAGCGAGGCCAACGGCAGCGGCGCTGGGTCGTGAAGGAGGGATTTAGAAACGAGGCTCTTGATGTCAGGAACTACGCAATGGCTGCGATGATAATTTTAAACCCTAACTGGACTAGATTGCGTTTTAAGGCGTCGAAAGACGACGGGGACATAGACTCAGGCGAGCAAAAGGAAAAGCGTTTAGACAGCAATCTCACGCCATTGCCGCGCCGTAGAGGGGGCAAAGGGGGTTTTATCAGCGGTTGGCGTAGTTGATTCAGGAATTTACCGCGGTAGGTTTCCAGAAATGGCGGCGACAATTCCGACGATTGAGCCCTACGAAGTTACTTGCGGCGATACTTGGAAGTGGGACAAATCACTTGCAGACTACAAGCCGAGTGAAACTTGGGCGCTCACGTATTCATTTCGATCCAGAACTGGAACGGGCTTCAACGTAACAGGCTCGGCAAACACGGCAAACGATGGATGGAACATAGTTGTCGCTGCATCGGCAACTGCAAGCTACACGGCTGGAGAGTATGATTGGCAAGCCTATGTCACCAAGGGATCCGAGCGGTTCATGGTGGACTCGGGCAAGCTGGTCGTTGCTCAAAATCTGAACGCAGCCGTTACCGGATCCACAACCGACCTTCGATCTCACGCCAAGAAGATGGTGGACATAATCAGGACGGCGCTTGAGGGCCGAATTGATTCTGACGTTGAAAACTATTCTATCGGCGGGAGGGCAATCACGAAGATTCCTGTTTCTGAACTGGTTTCCATCCTTGCGACTTACGAGGAAAAACTTGAGGAGGAGGTCAAGAGCCGAAGGCTTGACAATAAACACGGATCGGGGCGGGTCGTAAAAGCGAGATTTAATTCATTGGCATGAGATTATTTGAAAATATAGCCAAGCGATTTGGTTATCATAAAGTTCAAGCACGAAGTTATTCGGGCGCGGTTCAAAGCAGATTAACAAACGACTGGCTTGCTCCCGTTACCAGCGGGGATGAGGAGATCAGGCGTGATTTAAAAAAACTGAGAAGCCGTTGCCGTGAGCTTGAAAGAAACAACGACTATGTTCGCCGGTATTTAAACGGCGTAGAAGCAAACGTTCTGGGAGCTTCAGGAATAGGGCTACAGATGAAAGTCGCCGACACCCCTGGCCGACCCGATGTTTTTGCAAACAGAGCAATCGAGACAGCGTGGAAAAAATGGGGCAAAAGAAAATTCACAACACCAACAGGACGACAAAGTTGGATTGATATTTGCAGACTTGCATTGCGGTCCACGATTCGCGATGGCGATGTCATGATCAAAATGAATCGCGGCTACAAGAATGACTTCGGCTTTAACCTCCAGCTGATCGAGGCAGACCGTCTTGACGTTGACTATAACGTGGGAAAAGTTAAGGGCGGCGGTTCTATTCGCATGGGTGTTGAGGTCGATCAGTTCTTTAGGCCTGTCGCATACCATGTTCTTTCAAGTCACCCCGGCGAAAACTCTCTTGCCCCAGTTCGGCGTGACCGAATTCCCGCTAATCAGATTATTCATTTATACAGTCAGGAACGTGTTAGCCAAACTCGCGGAGTGCCGTGGATGGTCAGCGCAATGAGCCGACTACAAATGCTTGGCGGTTACGAAGAAAGCGAGCTTGTGGCAAGCAGAGTCGCTGCGTCTAAAATGGGATTCTTTGTCAAGGATTCTGCAAGCGAAGGCTACACGGGAGAACAAGACACAGACTACAACCTGTTGATGGAAGCAGAGCCGGGATCAATTGAAGAATTGCCGATGGGAATGAAATTTCAAGAGTGGTCGCCGCAACACCCGACAACAGCTTATAAGGATTTTGTAAAGTCGTGCCTTCGCGGAATAGCAGCTGGCCTGAATGTTAGTTACAACATGCTGGCCAATGACCTTGAGGGTGTGAATTACAGTTCAATACGAGCGGGTTTGTTCGACGAGCGTGAGCATTACAAGTCGATACAGACATGGTTTATAGAGTCCTTTGTTGAACCGATATTTGAAGCGTGGCTTGAATCTGCATTACTCGCAAACGTGTTTCCGTTTGGAGTCGGGCGGTTTGAAAAGATGAACGCACCGCAATGGAAGCCGCGCCGCTGGCCTTGGGTCGATCCGTTGAAAGATCAACAGGCTTCGATCCTTGCAGTCGAGAACGGACTCGATTCGCGCAGAAACATTATTGCTCAAACGGGCGGTGATATTGAAGACGTTTTCGACTCGATTGCTGCTGACAAGATCCTCGCAGAGTCTAAAGGGCTGAAATTCGGTGAGAAAAATAATTCAACTGAACAGGTTGAAACAGAATCAGAAGAAGAAACAATGCCGGCAAATGAGTGAGTTGCATAAACGAACTTTAGAATTTCAGACAAGGGCTGTAGATGAGGAAAAGCGCACAGTTGAGCTTGCCTTTTCTTCTGAAAATCCTGTCGAGCGTTCCTTTGGGTTTGAGGTTCTCGACCATTCCGATGGTGCAGTAGATTTACAAAGACTTAACGGCGGCGCTGCTCTGCTTGTTAATCACAACACAGACGATCAGGTTGGTGTGGTTGATAACGCAAGGGTTGATGACGACAGAGTTGGCCGAGCCACGGTTCGCTTCGGTAATTCCGAGCGAGCTCAAGAAATTTTCCGTGATGTTCAGGATGGCATTCGCCGATTGGTTTCGGTGGGCTACCACATCCTCGACACGGTTCGCAGCGAAGTGAAGGACGGTTTGGATACTGTTACCGCTACACGCTGGATGCCCGTCGAGATTTCGCTAGTTGCGGTGCCAGCGGATGCTACTGGGTCAGGGGTTGGCCGTAGTATTAATGAAGACCCCGTCCCCGAAAATCAAGTTGAGGAAACTCGACAAGAAACGGAGAACAAAATTATGGAAACTGAAAATATTACTGAAGCGCCGAAGGTTCAGGTTGTGAATGAAAACGAAGTTCGCAGCGCAGAATCAAAACGGGCCAAAGAGATTGCCAAGCTGGGCGATCAATACAACTGCATGGACGACGCATTAAATGCGATCCAAGAGGGACGGAGTGCTGGCGAATTTTCCCGCTACATTCTTGATAATAAACTGAACGAAAAGCCGCTTGAAGTTCCGACTGATGACGGTGAGATCGGGATGAATGACAACGAGGTTCGTGATTTCTCGATCACTCGTGCTGTTGATACTTTCTGCAACAAGGGCCGCTTTGAAGGTCTGGAAGCTGAAGTATCCGAGGCTGCAAAGCAACGCTACGGCAGAAATGTAGACGGGCTTTGTGTTCCGACTGATGTCCTGAAGCGTGACTTGAATGTAGGCACGGCTGTAGACGGAGGCAACACGGTTGCAACCAATCTTCTGGCTGGCTCCTTCATTGATCTGCTTCGCAATGCTTCTGTGATTGCACAAACAGGTGCTACCTACCTAAACGGCTTGAGCGGTGACGTTGCAATTCCAAGGCAAAGTGCATCAGCTACTGCTTCTTGGAATACAGAAGTCGGTGCAGTTTCGGAAACCTCTGGCCAAATTGATCAGGTAACAATGTCCCCTAAAGGACTGAGTGCCATGACAACTTACAGCAAGCAACTGCTTGCCCAAAGTTCGATTGATATTGAGCAGTTTGTTCGCAATGACCTTGCAACGGTTCTCGCTATTGCACAGGACTTGGCAGCAGTTGACGGCACGGGTAGCTCCAATCAGCCAACAGGCATCATGGGAGTTGCTGGAGTCGGCACGATTACAGTAAACGCCAACAACTACATCAACGCTGTCAACCTTGAGAGCGAAGTTGCAGTCGATAATGCGTTAACTGGATCCCTTGCATACGTCACGAATGCAAAATACATCGGCAAACTAAAGCAGTCTGAAGTTGCATCAAACACAGGCCGCTTCGTTTACGAAAACGGACAGGTGAACGGTTATCCTTGCTATATGTCAAACCAGATGCCGGCCACCTATGCAACAAACACGAAGTCTGCCATTATCTTTGGTAACTTTAGTGACTTGCTGATTGGTAACTGGAACGGATTGGATATCGTTGTTGATCCATTTACAGAGGCTGCCAAGCGTCAGGTGCGTTTGGTTACTTCGTTGTGGACTGACATTGCTGTTCGCCATCCTGAGTCGTTCTCATTTAGTAAATTAGTGGTTCACTGATATAATTTGGTGTTACATGTTTCAAAGGGGCGACTGGCGATGGTGCTGGAAGCCCCTTTTTCTCATTTAGGGCAAGATGGCGGTCTTAAAAATCACGGATGGATACATTACTCATGCCACGGCTGGAACTAATACACCCCTTGGCGCTCTCAAGAATGTTAAGACAAACCTTTTACTCGTTGTCGGTAAAACTGAAGATGCTGACAATAGCGATACTGTTTACCTTCGCAAGACAGGCGGCACGGTTCAGATTCCTGTCAGTTCTGGAAGTGTCTTTAGCGTGGCAAGCCCGACTGTTGGCGAACAGTTTAACCTTGGGCAATGGGAAATCAAAAACACAGACGCTAACGATGGCTGCGGTTATGTCTCGATTGCGTTTGCAATATTAAACACGGCATTTGGAACAATGATTATTGCAGACTTTGATGCGATTCTGGCCGAATGGTCCACGACATTTACTTTCGGTGGATCGAGCTTTAACGGTTATCTCGGTGAGGTATCCGAGGAATCAACCGTGGAGCTTGGAGGCTTAACGCCCGACTATGACGCAGAGCTATACGTCAAGAATGAGGATTTCACAACACACCTAAACGTGGGTGACGAGTTAACGGTAACGGCAAGCTATGACTCCTTGCTCGTGAATAATAAATACAGAGTGCATACGAGACTTTTATCAGACGGAAAGGTAATCAGCTATGCGCTTAAAAGCTTGGCTAATTAAATGATATGGCTGCTCCATATAACAACATTGACCTGCGGCTTGAAGCTGCTTGCAAGGAACTGCTAACTGAAAGCGGTAACTTCAGCGCAATTACGGTTGCAACGGGACTAAACGACGGGACACGCGAGGAGGATTGCGTCATAGCGAGCTGCGATTCTGCGCGTGAAAGGATCTTCGACACGGGACTATGGGAAGCGGATTGCAATGTGAGTATTTACACCAATGCAGATGCGACTAATGCACTTTCCACACACAAGACAAGGACAGCTAATATGCGCGACTTGTTTATGGATGACGGGATCGAGGCAAGCCTGAACGGAACAGATGAGGCACTTTTGGTTTCAAGCGTTCACGACTATGCGTTAAGTCAGTCTCTTGAAGAACGGTTCTTTGTTTCCTCGTTGAGCTTCACATCCATCCTGTCTGCAACGTGAGCGATATTGCGCTTGATTTTGAAAACGTCGCAGCGTTTAAGGCCACGCTTAACGAGCTTCAGCGTGAGGCAAAAAAAGGTGCTACAGAAATCCTTCGGCAACAGGCAAAGTTGCTTGTTCAGGACTGTATTAAATTAACCCCACCGACATCGGGCAAAGGCGGCGAGCTTGGCAAGTCTTTGAAGTCACAGGAGAAGATCGGGAAACAGGCTGTCGAAAGGGACATAAACAAGGTTGTCGGCGCCCTTCAGGAGCTTGAAATATGGAAAGGCACTAGAAACAAGGGAGCAGCTAAAAAGGCGATCAACAGGCATATAAAAGCGGGAGACTATGATGCGGCTGCACAGATACTTTCTGGTAAAAATAAAAAAGTAAAAATAGCTGCGTCTGTTCCGAAAGACTATCACAAGCAATTCCAGAACAGTCGCGGCAGAGTAAAGCGGCCAAACGAAAGGCTGTATGTAACAAGCAAGGCGGCAAAGAAAGCATACATTCAAGAAGCCCAGCAGAGCGTAATGCGAGGCAAGGCTGGCTGGAAAAAAGCGGCGCGAAGGCTGGGTGTTAAGGGCTTAATTTCCTCGATCACAAAGCACAATTCGGCTGGGCTAATTCATGATGCAACAAAGGCAAACAATCCGACCCCAAAAATAACAGTCGCCAACCTTGTTCGTCACGTTCAAGCGGGAGGGGCTTCGTTGCGGGTAATGGAGTATGCAATGAAAAACAGGACTCGCAATATGCAGCAATCGTTAAAGGAGATGTATGGCCGAAAAGCCAACCGTGCCATTAAAAAGTGGACTTCAAACGGACGATTCACCCCCTAGTAATTTGGGTGGTTGATACAGGACTGTATTAGGGAAGAATCCGCTTCATGGCGACATTTAAAGGCAAGGCCGTTTTTTGGGGTGCCGGAAATATAAGTTTCGGAGGCTTCGCATCAGGAGCAACTTTTGAGAATCAGAGCTTTAATTTCACCAAGACCGCAGATGAGAAAATCATTAGAGATTATGACGGCGATTCTGCTGCCGCAGTCTATTACAACCCGATGCGGGAAATTAGTTTTGAGGTTATCCCCAGTGCAGCAAGCATAGCAGCTGCAAAAACTTCCGCAGACGCTTTAATGCCAGACATAGGAACAGTCATTACTCTTACAGATAGCGACTCAACTGAAACAGATGAAAACCAAGCCTCGCAGGGCGCTGGAAAATACATTGTTCGCTCTGCAAGCTTGAGCCGATCCAATGAATCTGAAGCACGGATCTCGATTACTGCATTCACAAGTGATGTAAACGCAATTACAGCCGCAGTCAGCTAAACAAAGATGGCTACATTCAAAGGCAAAGCAGTTTTTTGGGGGAGTGGCAATTTTTCATTTGCTGGATTCACCACAAGCTCTGATTTTGATTTCTTCAACCAAAGTGCAAGTTTCACAAAGGGATCTAATGAAAAGCTGATTCGGGATTATGACGGAGACGTTATTTCAGCCGTATATAGTGACCCAGTAAGGGAATTCACTTTTGAAGTTATTCCTTCATCTCAAGCCTCGTCCGGTCAAGTTGCCAATGCAAAAGCAAACGCAGATTTACTGATGCCTGATATTGGGTCGAAGATAACTTTGACCGATCTTGACTCAAACGAGACTGATGAGAACACGCTAGGTGGAACCAGTGGCGGCACTGATGCTGGCGGCGCGGAGGAGTTTGATGGTGGTTCAAGTTCAACTCGTGAATACACGGTGCGTTCCGCTAGCATGACAAGATCGAACGAATCCGAGGCAAGAATTACAATCACAGCATATACTTCAGACGCAGCCGCAATTTGCGATACGATTACTTGATGTGCGAGATTTTTTCCAAGCTGCAATACCTGAGCCTGTTACGCTTCTTGGCCAACAGCTGGAGCCGTTTAGCCTTGGGCATTGGGTAATCCTCGAACGATTCGAATGTGCCTACGTTTGTGGCGGCGCTCCGACCATACCTGACCTGATGCTTGGCGTCCTTGTGTGCTGCCATACATACGAGGAGTTTATTGATCTGGCTCGAAAGGAGTCTATTTTTGAGCTTACTAGAAAATGGTCGAAACGACTTGGCAATTTTGACTTTGCAGAAAAAAGCAGAGACTTCGGAAAATACATAAATGATGCCTTGGAGAATATGCCAAAGTATTGGGCCGAGGAAAAATCAGGAGGCACAAAAAAGAAAGCAGGGGCGCCATACGTTCAAACACTCCGCGCGTTTTTACTTTCCAAATCTACTTTAACGCCACGGGAAATAATGAACCAACCCTTTGCCCTTTCAGCTTGGGACATGACAGCAATGCTTGAGCTTGACGGGATGCTGCAAATCAACACGAAAGAAGATGACGAAGCGGCAGATTCAGCCGCTAAATTTGAGGAGTATTTTGAAAGCCTGACCGACGAACAGAAAAATGCAATGCGTGAAGGCAAACCCGTAAACAACTAATGGCAGTAAACCTAAAGGCAACGATGTCGATGGACAATCGCGGTTTTGTTCGCGGTGCAGATCAGGCCAAGGGTGCTGTCGGTAAATTGTCAACCGCGATGGGAACCATGAAAGGTATCATCGGGGCCGGAATCTTTGCCGGTGCTATTGCGGGAATGCGTAACCTTACAACCGGTGCAATGAAAGCGGCAGATGATGTGATGAATTTCTCCGCTCGCATGGGAGTATCTGCAAAGGTTGTTCAAGAGTTACAGATCGAGGCAGCCGAGGCTGGGATTGCATTCAAGGGTTTAATGACGGGATTCGGAACCTTGGCCCGAACAAGTCAGGAGGCAGCTGCCGGTAACAAGAAATATGCCGACAGCTTTCAGGCTCTTGGTGTTGAGATGTCAGAGCTAAACTCAATGAGTCAGGAGGAGATGTTTTTTGCTTTGGCAGATACTGTTCAGTCTTCAAGTGATCGTGTGGAGACGCTTGGCCATCTGTTTAATGTTCTCGGCGGTCAGGCTGAAAAGCTGCTTCCAATCTTGGACGCTATCGGAAAACGCAACGAGGATGTGCTTGGCGAGGATACCATCAAGCAACTCGACAGGATGAATGACGGATGGGAAAAAACAAAACGCAGCGTGAAAAATTTCGGTTCAGAAATGACTGCTGCAATAGGAATGTTCGGCGAAGAAATCTTTGCGGGTGGAAAAGGCAATATTTTCAAAAATATCGGAAACTTGGGCGGTGCGTTTTTCTCGAAACTGACCGGCGGCTCAATGGTGGATCCAGACACCGGCGAGCACAGGCTCAGTTCACTACAAGCAGCAAGGGAACGGCACAAGGTAAACGAAGCAGCAAAGAAAAAGGAGATCGAAGGACAGGCTGCGCTAAAGAAAAAGGCAGAAGAACAGGAACGGCTTGAAAAGGAGGCCGAGCAGCGCAGAAAAGATGAGGAAAAGTTCAAGAAGCTGATGGAGAAAATTGATGACAATGCCTTTAAGCGCCGACTGAAAACATTAAACGTCGAACATCAGATTCGCGAGGTTAAGGAAAAGATTGCCGAAGCTCAGGAACGGGCTAACCGCGCACAGATAGCCGGTGACGATATAAGAATGGCAAACGAACTTCTTGGCATACAAAAACTGTCAGGACAATTGGACTCGATTCGTTCTTCAAAGAAATTATCACCAATCGGAAGCTCAATGACCCCGATGCAATCGGTAGGGGCAATGGTGGGTCGGGCTCCGTTTAATGCAGATCGTATTCAAGAGTCGCAGCTTAAAAAATTAACAGGCATGGAAAAATATCTTGATCGAATGGCTTTTGAAATGATCTCGAAGGGGCTCAAGTTAAGAAACATAAACGACTACTAATATGCCGACTTTTAAGGGAACAGTTAATCCGCAGCTAAACTCTCGCCGCTACTCGTATGACAAGCGCAACGGCTGGACGACAGAGGAGGTTTACGAGGGAGAGCGTGAGAACATACTTCGCCTAGCTGGAAGATTCTCAGTTGTTGCAGACCAGTTGGACATAAACACAGAGGGTCCGACTGCAACAATGACTGCGAGGTATGCGCGTGACAATACGCAGCCGCAGAATCCGAACAATGAAGTTATTCCGACAACTTGGGAGCTATTAGGGCAGTCGGTTCAACGGTCTGTAGACGAAAACCCAAAGGCGAATGTTATTCAGGACTTCAGAGACATTGCACACATTAAGCGGGAGGCAAAAAAACTTGTGGACCCGAACCTGTCCTACGCTCTAACAGATGCAACAGGCACAAGTCTGCCTTCTGGCGCCAGCTGGGGCAGCATTCACAAGGTTCTCTTGGTCAAGTATGCACTAGGACAGGAGAACACTATCACCACCGAATGGGTGCTTCGTAAATCGCAAGTCGTTACTACAACTTACGAGCTGGAACTTGCCACGGCTGGAATAGATCAAGTCTGGACGCACGGCTTATTATTAAAGGGAGAAACAGATGTGCCGGTCGCCCTTGTGAAGTCAGTAGCAGCAGTTGATAAATCTACGCAGAACGCATTCGCGGCATCAGGTGATGTGCTGAACGGATTAAGCTACAGATGGAATTACGGTTGGTTGAAACAAGCACCGCAAATGACCTACACGACAGGAGGCACAGTCGAGAGGCAACAGGAATGGTGGCTCAACTATTGGTTCTCTTTTGATTATCCGCTTTTTTCATAATGTCATTTAGATTACCACCAAAGCTGCGCGGATCCAGCCGGGAGGCTGTCTGGCAAAATAAAATGAGAGATGTTGTTGCCTCGCTACGTCCTGTTGTTTCTCGGAATATAAAGTTTGCACACACGACTCGTGGAGTAGTTAACGAGGGCAGAACTTCAGCAATCGAAGGTGGTTCAGGGGGTGCTGCTGTGTGGCTGTAAATTACCTCACAGGAAACGAGTCCCCAACTGCGGCGAAGATGAACGAGTTGTGGGCCGAGGCAGATGCTATTCTTACAAAAGCTCTAAAAGGTTGCTCCACCTACTTGCTAGAAAACATAGGGGCAAGTTCAACTCCAAGTAGTTATCCAGACAGCTTTTTATTCAAGGGTAATGAATTTATTTGGTATGCCGGAACTACGCACACAGCGGCCAGCAATAGTCTTGTCTATTCCATTTTTGAAACCATACCGGACTCCTATTCACAAAGCACTTACGACACCGACGCAGGTAACGCCTCAATCAGTAGTTATGCAGACGGTTACGCCTATGTAGCGGGAACCAGCACCCCTAACCTTAAAAGGTCTATGAAGGTCCACACACGGGACAATGGCGGGGTTACATACAAAATTTGGGAATATACGGAACCAGCGCCAGAGAAGACGTGGAAGTTTGCAGTTGCTGAAATGATTATCGCCACTGGAAGCGGCACAACTTTTGTTGTTCCCGAAACATATACAAAATATAATTGCTTTCGCTTGCACAACTTAACTGACCGCGATTTTACCATTTATTGCGGCAGTTTTTCGGATCCAGAAGAAACCTTCAGTTTGCCGGCATATAGTCAAAAGTGTTTAAGGCGAGTGGGAACTGTCTACCATTATGATTATAATTATTTTTTTAAGTGCCTATCTAACGACCCACGGTTTTTGTTCTTCGACTCCTTTGACGGTTCTATTGCCCAAACGATGAGGGCAAACAATATCACCAACCCGCATTACATTTTTAATTTATTTGAGTTTGTTGGAATGGGCAATGATCCGGTTTTGGACATAACCGACGTAGGGGACAAGCATCACCAGCGAATTTATTTTAATTCATCGACACAAAACAACATAGGCACCGAGTATGCAACGGCTGGTCATTTTCCGACAATAAGCAACAGCACAAAAATAGGCGACGTTGTTTACCACAAGGGCAAGGTAGCGTATCGAAAAAAAGATACTTCCGGCAGCACATTGGAACAGGGCACAATTGACTTTGACGGGTGGGATACGTTCAACACTAAATTAAGTGCAATAGACGCTGAAATTGATACGTCTGGCATTACTAATAATTTCGATACGGCTATTGCCAGAACAGGCACACCCTACGAGCTAAACATTTGGCCTTTAAGCACCAATGTCCTACAGATAAATGAAGTTAATGCTGTCTTGAATTTAGCTTCTACGAGTTACAGGCTTCAAACCCATTTTTTAAAAGTCCCTGATATTCACCAGAACGCAACAACAGTGGGAGCAGACTACGCAGGGCAACCAAAGTCATTTAGAGACTATCACGCAATTTGGGTAGATATAGCTACAAGCGGAGCTACCCCTAACAAGACAGTAAATTTAGTTCCTACTGGATATGACGGTAGAACCTACACAGTTGGAAACCTTAAAAGTCAGATTGCAGATTATAGTAAAGTTGGGTCCCTCTACTTTTCAGAACCTGAAAATATTAGCGTTGTAATAACCTCTGAGGGTCCCAAGCTACTTTGGCGCGATGTGTTTGCAATCAAGTCCCCGGCAAGCGGAGGAGCCAATGCGGGTTATTGGGGAGGGTTTACAACCAACCACGCCTTTAGCCTTGTATTAGACGGCGGCACATTAAAATTAAAATGTGACCAAGAGTGGCACATTGCCAAGCGTTTGCACTCTGCCAGTTATTCTGGAGGCAGCGCAAAGGGAGCGGCAAATTACCTTTACGCTTATCTATGCGGTTGGCCAACCTTGTGGAAAGACTCAATGTTTAATGCGGTGGTAACTAACAAGAGGCATCACATGGACACACATAAGTTTCACAGGATGCACGAGACTCCAAGGCAGGCACGAAAGTATGAAGCCGCCACACCCATAACGGCAGGGACAGAGACTTTTAAACACAACGACATTGACGGGGATCCGGCAGGGGTGGACCTGCAACTTAAAGACGTTGGCCCATTGAACACCACGGACATTGCCTTTCTGACAAATGATATAGATGCAAAGATTTCCAAGGGTTCATTTAGTGGTGGGGAAATAAACAATCCCAATTACCCGCGCCTTGTAGTTGATGATGTAATGTTGGAGGTGGAGGAGAGCAAGACAGACTCAAGTCTTAACACCATAAAAACCCCAGCAAGCTACAACCGCATTAACTTGGTCAAGGAGCATTATAACAACATTGCCGTGCTTATTAAAAGGGCGGACAAGATTAGGCCGTTATGCGTTGACGAGATTTATTTTGGAAACCGCAAAATGAAACCGGGGACGGGATGGTTTGGTGAAACAGGTTTAAGAGTGGCTCCTATTAACCTGTTTGAAGGTTTCTTGGATGGTGATGCACAAGACGCATTTTACACCGACCTGCTTGGTGCAAGTAAGGTTTACGGGTATGCCGATTTTGCAGACGGTTCAGCAATACACACGGCAGCCAGTGATACCGGCACAACGTCTGCCGGTATTCAGTCAGAGGAGGACGACTTGGAAGATTTCAGATGGGTAAGCATTGAAGACGTTAAGGCTTTCGCCGACGCCGAGGGTTTAGGTTTTCGTTTTGAAGAAATAGCGGTCCCATGCCGTTGGGTTACAAGTTTTTCACAAACCCCATACCAAGGAACCATTGCGGACCAAGAGGACTGTTTTTTAGTTGGAGTAAGCAGTGCCTCCGGTTCTACCTACAATTACAAATGCGAATTCCAACAGGTGGAGGGTATGGTGTGTGGTGAACAGTTTGGGCTGAATTTTGACTACACTCAATTGACTAACTCAACATCCGAGACGCTTGGAGAAACTTTTTTCAGAGAAGACTCCTACAATTACGGTGATGCAGAGCATAGGCTTAAACCGGTTTTCAAAGACAATTTAGGCAACTCCGCTAACCCGTTTGGTTTGGCTACCTCTTTAGTGGTGCAGATTGTTGACGGGGCTAGTGGCAGAACCAACAACCCACGGGGTAAACTTGCCTTGGACCCCATCAAAACGGTTAAGCTCTACAATCCGGGGACTAGCATGAATGCCGGGGTTGAAATCGATATAGACGACTCGGACCGAGTTGAAACAGCCGTTGCCGAGCTTGTAGACATTACCTCGGACAAGCAGTTTTATTACCCCACAAAACCGCGCCACAAATATGCTTATTTATTACTAACGTCTGCGGCCTTGACACACTCGGCCTGACTCAGCCTGTTCCACATACGGGCTAGTTGAAACAGGTATTTCAGGCACTAGCATTACTGCATGGCTAATTTGCTGAAACTGTTCTGCGATGTAAATGAAAAGAAACTTGTCAAATCACCGTTTGACGCCACGAATTACACGCTTCCAGCTTTTTACAACAGCGACAAGGTTCCAATTGAGCTTCAGCTTCTTATGCCTAATGCCAGAGGTGGTTTGTCTCATCAATATGAAGCTCTTGAGGAGGCTACGTCTGTCGAGCTTGGGCTCGTTACGGTAGACCACCCACCTGTCGAGCGAGCTGCAATTGTAATGACGCAGGCTTACAAGCTGTGGACTGTTGAAATCATTTCCGGTGGAACCAACTGGAACATAGGCGATACGGCTACAGTTGTAACTACAAGCGCAAATACTGCCGCAACTGTTTTAGTTACGGGCGCCGCTAGTGGTGTTGTCACTTCGGTTCAAATTCTAAAAGAGGGAATAATTACGAACACAGGAGCTCATCCCGCAACCGGAGTAACTACCACAAAACTTATCTATGCCAATTCCTCTGCGTCAGGACTGACTTTAAGGGTGGTTTGGGCCGGTATTCATACGGGTATTCTCGATTTAACCACGAGCGCATTTGACACTTGGCTTGGAACTGATCTGACGAAGGAAACCACCTTTGAAATAAGGGCTTGGTCTGGATCCGATTGGGAGCAGACCGTTTTCCAGACCACAGCGACGGTTAAACAAGAAGGATTTGCCTAGTTGATACAGAATTATTCTCAGGGAGAGTAACGGCATGGCGCTTACAATCGCAGACGCATACGTCACAAATGCAGGGGCAAACGGAAGTTCGGCGCTCGGGGCCTCAACTGTCAAGGCAGACACACTTGTTATTGTCGCTCATAAAGCCGCAGCAACCGCAAACGCAGGAACAGTCTACTTACGCAAGGCTAGTGGTAACGTGAAAATCCCACTTGAGCCGGGAGATGTCTTGTCGTTGACAGGGCCAGACGGCATTCACTTTACCATGGATCAATGGGAAATACACAACACCACAGCCGGTGACGGATGCGGTTATGTTGCAATCGTGAACGCACCATTTAGTTAAGCATGTCAAATTTTCAACTGTTCAGAAATACAGTCCGGTCATCTACGGCTCCGACTTCAGGCGGCACTCAGTCCAACGAACTGGAAGCCAAAGTCAAGTCGGTCACAAGCAGCACCACCATTGGCGCGGTATTTTTATACGACACAAGCCAAGACAGTGACGGTGGCGCGTGGCGTAAGAAATGCAAGGGACTTTCTTGGTTCGATGAAGCATCAAGTGCAACGCGAAGCGCAAGAAAAGACTTCCCTGCAATGGCTTTGATTGTCGCGGATAATGTTTCTGCGAACAATGAAACGGTCACGGTTTACGACCTAGATGACCCCGCAATGCCAGCGTGGATGGTATTCCAAGCCGTTGGAAGTTTGACTTGGCCAGTAAGTGCAGCGACAGCGGTAAACATCGACAGCTTATACGCCTTAAACGGAAGATTGTATGTCGGTTCTAATTACTCGCTTATCGAATACAATTTTGTCGGCGATGACATTCGCCTTGGAGAAGTCAATCCGTATTATTTAAAAAGCGGTCGAACCATTGCGAGTCGCAACGAAACATCATCATACCAAGCTGGAGGCGATGGGTATGCTATGGTGAACGCGAACGTCAACGACGTTTCCGCTACCGTGCTTGAGGGTGCGGAGCTTGATTCGATGGGCTTGCCGATACCGACCGTGGCCGTTGCTACGGCGGGCGGATTGTCGGTAATCCACGGAGGTTCTGGTGCGGTTTACGACAGTTCCACAACCGGAGCAATGGAAGGCGTTGATTTTTTAGACGGCGGAAAACTAGCGATTAGACGCGACAACTCTGGCAGCTCAATTGTCAATGTTTATGACCCGAATTATTGGGCAGACAGTTTTGGTTCCGCAGCGACTTTTGTTGAGACGGTTCACGGTTCTGCGTCGTCTTACATTCCAAATTTTATCGGTTCAAATCCCGTAACAAAACACATCGGCAACAATGACTTGGCGATTGGAACCGAGGCAGGATTAAACCTCTACAAATATAACGAAGGCAATCCAGCCCAGTCAGCGGTTGCCTATGCCGCCAGCAATTATGCGACAGGTTATATGGTCGGCGATATACGCTTGGCAACTGCAACCTGTTCCACCTCTGCTTTGTCTGGCGGGACATTCGATGACCGTAGTGTCAAAGGGAATGACTTAAGTGTAAACGGAACATTACAGAGAGCGGTTGTTGCGTCTGGTGCAGACCAATGTGCATTAAGTGACTTTTCATCCAGCAACTATTTAAGCCGCGCCAATGATGCAGACTTTGACTTTGGCACGGGCGATTTCAGCATAATGTTTTGGGTTAAATGGACTGCTGACGGAAGCAATACTCAAGTCTTTTTAGACCGAGGCGCGGCAAGCACTAGCCGCATACTGTTATATGACCCAAGCAGTAACGGCAATATTCAGCTATATGTTTATAACCCGTCTGTTACGCTTGCAAATATAACGACTTCGAACGCTTTTGATGACGGGAATTGGCATCAAGTTGTAGCATTGCGGAGAAGTAGCAAACTCTGTGTTTATGTTGACGGGGTAGACGCACAAACAACGCACGTTGCAAGCACTCACGATTTAGACAGCGGCACGGCAACTTTAAATGTTGGTGTTAATTACGCACAAGGCTCCGCGCTAAACGGCTCACTTGCATTGTTCCGCATTTCAGCAACAGCACCCACACCGCAACAGATAAAGACAATTTTTGACGAAGAGAAAGTGCTTTTCCAAGCAAACGCAAAATGCACTTTAGCGTCACAGCACTCATCACTTTCTAACACGGTAAAAGATTTGTCATTCGACAAGCAGACCGGACTTTTGACAGTAACACAAACGGCTTTAACCGGCGGTAACGCAGACGAAGGTTCCCAGCAATTTCGCGGGTTGGAGCGAGTCGGATATGCGGTTGATGGGACTGCTAACGGTTGGACATACAGAAGCACCAC
>VTLG01013301.1_pt1 | contig 18615 bp, 27 predicted proteins | sample 4694571 | NCBI WGS metagenome assembly VTLG01 (sample SAMN12604809, study PRJNA352737) | marine metagenome | biome: ENVO:00000447; feature: ENVO:00000209|ENVO:00000569|ENVO:01000036; material: ENVO:00002151; isolation source: viral sequences binned using virsorter ...
GCAACTCTGGCAGAATACAGCCTATGCCCCATAAAGATGCCTCTGAGAGGACTGTAGATGTACAAGCGAACCAGCCTGAGTTACCAGATGATCTTCCTTTCTAACTATGAAATTAATTTCTTTTCCTGTTAACCCTTATGTGGGTCAAATCTTTTATGAACCAGAAACAAAAAAACTTTTTGAGTTCTGCGAAGTTACAAAGACAGATATGCTATCAGGCAAGGTTGTTGAATCTGCTATGTGGTTCGATATTACAGAGAAAGATTTAGTTCCCTAACTTTTTGTTAAACAAAACATATTTTAAGCGATCCCAAAAGGTCGCTTTTTTCTTGCGTACTTTGCTTTCAAGTCTTACAACATAAGCTTGCTGGTGAGCAATAAACTCTATTGCACTGCTAACAAAGTGGGCTTGCTTTGCATTTGTTTGCAACAGCTTGATTGCATAAGGCTTTAGTAGTTCTATATCATCTAAGTTCTGGATAAACTGTATAGACTTTTGCACCTCAAACTCACCCTCAAGGCTGTAGCTGCTAGTCAGTGCATCAATTATATTTTTCATCACACGCTAGGCCATAACTTTTCTTTTACCAGTTTTACAATTTCGTCATCAATATCTGTCTCAGTGGAAGCGGCATAGTCCTCCAGCAGTCCCACAACTAAGGATTTCACTGCATTTGACTTGACGAAAAATTTTAAAATGGGCTTGATAAATCTAATCATTGAATTGTTTGTTTTTCCAAACATAGCTAATATGCCAGTAATAAACAATAATCTTAACTTTCATGGAAGATCAAGAGCCTAGCAAAGTCGAAACCATTGTCAAAGTTTGCGTTCTTCTTTGGAGTGCCACGCTATTGTCCCTCTCATACTACGAACCGCCATCTGGTAAGAAAATAGTAGATTTTGACCCGACCTTCATTGCTTCGATTTTTTCAGCCTCAACAGCTTCACTAGGTTTTCAGATAAAAAAGAAAAAAGATAATATAGTAGATAATAAGAACACCAAAGCTAGTATCAAATGAAAAAACTACTACTGCCTTTAATTATCTTTTTTTCTCCGACCAGTGCCTTTGCTGACATCACAGCAAAATATGTAACCTCTGCTCAGATTTCTATTGACTCTCCTTATGTAATTACTAATGCAGCCCCATCAACTTACAGCATAAGCGGTAATAATATTACTACTTCTACAGGAACAGGAGACAGTGTGGTGACAAATGGGATAGGTGGCTTAAATCTTGGAAGTTTAAGTAATGGTGTTCCAGCCTTAGTAAACACAAATAAATCTGTTACCACTGCTGGTTCAGCGTTCTCACTCAGCGAAAGTTATCAGGCTGGTGACGTAACACAGTCAGCAATCACTCCATCAAGCGGCATAGCAACATTACCAGTATTAGGTGGGCAAACCACAGTGATTTCTGGGGGAACTCTGGGTTCTGGAAGTATTAGCAGTTTATCAAGTGGAGTTCATTCTTGCTCTGGAGCATTTGGTTCTGGTACTAGCTGCATTGCCTCCACTACTGTCCAGATTGAAATTGACTAGATTTTGGTTATTATTAATATTACTACTACCTCTGAGAACCCTTGCAACGCCTGTAGTCCCTCAGTTTAGGTCAGGTAGTTCAACTCAGTCCAGTACTTCGCAGTCAGTAATTAATGAGACAATCACTTCGCACCAATACAATTCTGGCTTTTCATACTCAGCATCAGGCCATAATATCGAATCAGCAGACCTCAATGGATATATCAATCCTTCAACAGTTGCTGGAACAACTCAAACTCTTAATGGTGTGCAGTTTAGTTGGACAAGTCCAGAACTTGAGGCAGTCCCCAGATGGAAAATAGTAAACGCTGGACAAAGCTTTTCACTGGTCGAATCTTTACAGGGTGCTGGCCTTTCAAACGTAACGACAATAAATCGAACAATAACAACAACTACAACCACAGAAACAACCTCTGTCTTTGGGCAATAATTTTATTTTTAAGCCCTGCAAAAGTCATAGCCTCGACAACTGTGGCCAGTCCAAATTCCACAGCGCAAGGGGTAGTAAACAATAATGCAACCATGATAACCCCTTCTAGCCACCCTCAAAATCGCTACAGTCAAGGGATTGTTTGCACCTCGCCCAGTTTGACCATAACTCCATATCTAACAGACGCATGGAGCTTTAACAGGCCAATAGAGACAGTTACCAAACAAAACATCTATGACGAGGACACAGGGGCAATAAAATATATCCAAGAAACTCCAAGATTTGAGAAAGATAATTACAACTTAAATTATGGAATATCTATGCAATTTAATATTCCTTTGGGCAAAGGTGGTGAGCTATGCCAAAAAGCTGCAAAGGTAAATATTGAAGCTCAAGAGCTATTAATATCTAAAACAAAAATGGAAATGGAGTTATATCGTTTAAAGATTTGTGGTGAGCAAGCAAGACTAGGAGTTGTCTTTACAGGTCAGTATCAAGTCAACTGTGACGGAATCAAACTTATTGCACAACCAAACCAAGTTTTACCTCATACTCACAAAATCGAAAAAAAATAGCCCTTTTAAATCGCCTGTAAAGGGCTTGTAAAATCCTTTGCTTATGTTTATACCTTGTCTTTTTTAGAAAAACGCTTAGTTATTTGCTTGATACCACTCTTTGCAATTCCTTGAATTACAGGGACAAGAGCCGCAGACCCACCAGCGACCAGACCAATAGCAGCAGTAGAAATGAGTACCTCAGGTGTGCCAATAAAAGTTTCTCGAAATGGTACGTCCTCATAAAGGGTAATGCACTCTAATTGGTCTGAGGATAGCTTATGACCAATAACTCTGGAAGTGCGTTTTGCATTTCTGTAATCTCCTATTTGTTGATCTTTTCTACTTGGACATTCTGGAATTACTAGCTCTTCTTTTTTCTTTTCTGGTGTTTTAGTCTCTGGAATATCTGCCTCTGGCATGGGTGGGGCATCATTTGTAATCGGCAAATCCTCAGTAATCACCAACTGATCTGGTCTGTAGTCGATAGGGTAAAAGCTAGGAAAAACAGAATCGCAAGTTGTAAACACTCCATTAGGGTCATCTAGCAAAAGCTGTGTATTACCAGTATTTTTTATATCTCTGTGCTGATAAGTACAACCTACAACATCTATTTCTAAATTTGTTATTACAGGCAATACAGGGTCAGGCTTGTATATCTCAGGAATATAGACCTCTGGAACATTTATTTGTCTGATACCTATTTCTGGTATCTCCATTAACTTTTAGGCTTTATATACTCTGGAACTGTTGGCCCTGTCATATCTGGTAGAGCATTATCCAAAACTTTTGGCATCATGCCCTGTACATTGTCCAAAACTTCATTCATAACTCTTGCTTTGAACTGTTCACTGGTAACAAAGCGGTAAGCGTAGTATGAACCGCCCAACATTGACAAGGTTAGAAAAAGCGACAACAATGAGGCTATCTGGCAAATTTTTTGAAACATGGTTAAACAGGCAATACTGAAAGCGATTTCTCACACTCTAATTATATCAATGCTGTTAATTATTCCCACTCTTGGGCCTTTGTACATTTTGGGTGGCATTATGACCAGACAAATGGAAAAAATAAACTAATCAGCAGGGTCTGTTGTATTAGTTTTGGCCCACTCCAAATAAGTTTGATAGTCGGTATTAGCAGGGTCAAAAGGAATCCAATAAATATCTTTGAAAATAACACCTACATTTTTAGTGCCACTTATATCTTTAAAAAATTTGTAATCTGCCATAATTAAAGTTCTGCTGAAAAAGAAGCTGCTGGACTTCCAACTGTAAGCCCTGTTAAATGAAATGCTGTTGAAACTTGGTAAAAATAAGCACTTGTTACACTTGAGTGCTTAGAAACAGTAACAGCAGAACCTTGTCCGTTATCGAATTGAGAATTAACTACACCATCAACACCATTTGTAGTATTAACTGTTGGTGCTGCTCTCATCTGAACAGGAAAATTAAAAGTTGCGTGTTTACCATTTGGCCCTGACCATGACTCATATATAGTCCCATGATTAGGTGCAAAATCTTGGCAAAAATATCTCTGACATAAAGCAAGCTCCTGTGCAAATGACCTATGCTCAAAATCTGTTGCCACGCTGCCTACTTCTAATTGACAGCCTGTAAGATAAAAGTCATTTGATGTGGAATCAGCAAAATTTAATTGACCAACTGCTCTATTTGCTGCCGTATTTCCCCAAGTTGTTCCTAGAGAACCAGACGTATAATTTGTTCCTGCGACTAACCACCAATGAACTATCATTCCTCCACTATTAGAAGCCTTATTAAAAGCTCCTGTTGTATCAGCAGGGAATGTAATTGTATATCTATTCCAGTTTGTGTCTGAGACAGTATAAGTTGCTGAAACATGACGAGTATTTCTCATGTCATACAATTCGCAAACATAAGTACCTGTTTTTGTAGTTTTTACATAAAAAGAAAGTGTAAATTGTTTTGCATCTGAAAAACCTTTACGAAAATCATGTAGATTTTGTTCTTCAATAATTTGTCTAAGTATTACTCCGCTATCCGCCTGTAAACTTGTATCTGCTGTTGTGCAATCTACTTTATAAGATTTCTGAAATCCATTAGGTGCTGTGCTGTCTTGAGATACAGTAAAAGTTCCGCTTTGACTAGAGGGATAAGCATAAAATTGCCATCTATCAGGTGCTTTTGCATATTTTGTACTTGCAACTCCTGTTTCTGATGTTCCTCTTTGCGAGATAAGATTTTCTCCATTAATTAGCTTGTTTCTATTACTAAATTGACCACCATTAAGAGAAGTTATGTTTGCAGTACACGTTCCATCAGTATTATTTATGCTGATCGCAGCCGAGCTTGCTGCAACTCCTTTTATCGAATTTACCTTAATCTCTGACATAATTTAACTAGGTTCAGTAGGGAAAGTAACAGATGACATATCTAAATTACCATTTGCGTCTAACTTTGGCGATGCACTAGCTGGTAAATCACGCAAACTTTGACGATATGTTTTCCATGCTGTTGATAGAGTTAAATCAGAACTAGCTCTCCAATCACAAGCCGTTAATAATCTATTTCTTTCAAGCCTTAATAATCTCATAGGTTCAGCTTCAGTTAACCTTGTTAATTCTGCATCTATTTCAGATTCAGTTGGTTTGGTATCAGAACTTATCCAGTTTAAATCTGCATAATCAAAACCTGACCAAGTGTATTCGCTAGTTGGTTTTAAAGATTTTAAGGCTGTGTATTTATCTAGAATCATTATGCTCCTATCTCCATTAATGTAATACTCGATAGGTTCCCATCTTGAGAATATCTAATCATTGAACTAGTATAATTAGCAACTTGCACTTTATATGTAATCGCTGTTGAGCCATTACCACCAACAGAAGAATCCAATATATGCCAGCATGATTTCATTGCCCCTTGTATGTTATCGCTAGTTAAATCTGTATATCCATAAACGTTATATTTATTAGCTGAAGTATGAACATTTGTACCAGAACCGCCAGATGGTGTTCTCACAAGTTGTATGCCATAACCCTCGTTGTTATCAAATTCAACATAAGTGTGAATTTCCACAATAGCTAAAACTTTACTATTAGTTTGGGGAGTAATACTAGCACTAAGTCCTGTAAGGTCTGTATAAGAAGTGCTTGTACTTGTAAATTCAGAAGTTTTAGCAGTATGAACAACTTGAAAAATTTTTCCTGTAGTTGAAGAGCTAGTTAAAAGCGTTCCATCTGCAATATCAGGTAAAGTTATAACTCTGTTATTACTAGATGATGATGGTGCTTGGATACTTATAGACCCTCCACCTGAAGCTGCGTTTAGTTTAATCTTTGCTGTCATGGTTTAGGATATTTGTCTTTGATAGTTTTGATTGTAGCCTTCCAGCCATCTATTCCATTATGGTATATATCGTCCATTTGACTAGCAAAATCTGGATATTCTGCTCTTCTTTTGGATTTATAACTATCATTTTCTAAATCCCATGCAGCCTGTAATGCAGCAAGTCCAGTTGTGCAATCTGATTCTGTAGGTTTTGAACCACCATCAGTTACTAAAAGATTTGCATATATTTTGTTTTTAGAGTTCGTCCAAGTAAACCAAGTTCCAACTCTTACGGTTACAAGATAATCTTCTATGTGATCTGGTCTACCATCTTGTCTCATTTAAGTATCTCCTAAACGTGTAAATTGGAAAAAAGTATGATTATCATTAGTAGTGCCACTCATGATTGCTGAAGTGTTAGCAGAATCAGTGATAAATCTGACTTTATGAGTTGAGACATCTGTAACGTCAAATTGATAAGCACAGTAGCTGCTACTATAACTTTGATTTGAAAACGAAGAACCATAACTTATTGCAACTCTGTCATAGTTACTTCCATTATCTGTTGTTATCTGTATTCCAAGTCCATTAAAAGGACAAGTGCCACTGCCCACATAGTACATTCCTGTTGCTTCAATTAGATAAATTCCTGTAGCTGGGAAAGTAAAAAGGCCAGAACTTTGAGTAAATGCTGAACCTACTCTTGTGTAACTAGCATTATCAGACTCTTCTAAATTAGATGTAAGCACAACCTGACTGCTATCAATAGATGTGTTTGACGTTAATCTAAAAGTGGAAGATTGTGTTATTCCAGCAGTTATTCCACTTACACCGCTATTTGTTATCGACATTCTTTCAACACCACCAGTTGAAAACTTGATAGTGTCAGCAGCAGGAAAGCTAATACCGCAATTTGAATCAGTCCCAGTTAAAACTGGAGCCGAAACAGACCCCTCAACCCCAGAAATACCAGTAGTGCCGTTAATGTTTAATGCCATAATTAAAGAATAACAAGGATTGCACCAGATGGCACAGTAAGGGTGACTCCACTATTTATAACAGGGCTTATAGTCATTGCATTTTTATTGGAAGTTAAAGTGTAATTTGTTGTCATAGTTTGGTCAGTCTCAAGGAAAAGCTCATCAGAACCGCCTCCAGTTGTTCCAGAACCGCCTCCCACAGCAGCAAAGGCAGAACCATTATATATTTCAGCAGAGCCTAAAGTACTGTTAAATCTCAAGTCTCCTGTAGCTGGTGAGCCTGATCTTTGAGCAGTAGTTCCAACAGGAATCCTTAATGCTGTTGTGTAGTTATGAATAACAGCCCCAGTAAATGTTGCCCCTGCAACTGGAGCAAGACCTAAATTTGCCTGAGTTACATTACCAATTTCAATATATCCATTATTACTTGCATTTCTAAGCTTTAACAAATTAGTGGTCGTATTGACAGATAATTGAAAAGCAACCTGTGTACCACTGGGGTCTGATGACCCACTATTCAAACTTTGTATAGCGGCAAAGACATTATTGAGGTCAGTTCTTACGGCAGAGCCTGTGCCATTAGCGATTGTATAGTCCGAAACTTGAGCCATTTAGAAAATCACCTTGAGCATATTCTACCCTCCTTTACCAAATCCGACAGCCTGATAGGTGAAATTTCTATCAATCGAAGCATTTGAGGAGTTCTTAAAGTGTACAGTAAAACCTGTTCCAGATATACTGGAAATCTCAAAAAAGTCACCAGAGGCCATATTGTGTGCGTTTATGCCGATTGATGGTAAGTGAGCATTTGCACCGCCCTCAGTTAAAGAAGTTCCTACAAAAAAGGGGTGTTGAAAAGTTATAGCCTTTGCCCCAGCCCCACTAGCTGTAAGATTCCCCTGTTCTGTTCTTCTTTGAATAGTTGCAGTATATCCAAGCTGAGAAACTTTTATATCTTGAGCAACGTCATTGCTTGTAAGTTTTGCTCTGAACTGAAACCCTCTTCCTTTATATGTCCCATTTGCAAAGGTCTGGAAACCTGTATAAGTTGGTGAGCTAGAGGGATTGTCCTGTGTGACCCTTATAAGCATTTCAGCATTTACCTCTGTAGCTGTAGCCCCATCAAAGTCTGTGATGTCATCAATAAGCCCTCTGGAATCAAACAAGTCTGAAGGGTAGAAAGCTTCAGTCAAGAAATGTCGTTTGAAATCAACACTAAATACAGCACCTAAATCTAAAGTATCTCCACCAGCAGTCCCACCAAAATCGTAAGTCCCCTCTGAAACAATCCCACCAAAGTCATCAAGTGAGCCGACAGCATCAAAATCTGTTATATCATCAAAATTTCCACCACCTACAAGGTTGATTGTATTAGTGGTTGCATCAAAAGCAACATCTGATTTTGTTCCTTGAAACTTAGGACTGTCAGTATCTTCTCTCCTTGTTTGAGTCAATAAGGCATCTTGATTGTCAGGCAAGTCAATAATGACGCTTGTATCTCCAGCACAGAAACGACCTCCTGAGTCTTGACTGCGAAGTATATATTCACCCTCAAGATAGGGAACTTCCGCAGAGGTGGTAACACCACTCAAAGCTTGAATCAAATCTGTGGCATTTGAAAAAGTACCGCTTCCGTCTGTTAGGGGAGAATGCCGCAAGTGAATCAATCCACCTAATTTGACATCAAGCTCTGTAGGTTGTGACCATCTAAGTCTGATAAGTTTTTCATTTATTGGTTCAGCAGTTAATCCAGTTATGTTAGCTGGGATTGCAGTTTTTCCAACAGCGTTGAAAGTTAAATCAGCAGAGGTCGCACTGGTCTGTAAAGCTGCATTAAAACTAAATACTTGAATCTCATAAGTTCCAATATCAGTGTTAAATATTTGAAAATCTGGACTGGAAACAGTTGTAGAAACAAAGTTGCCATTATTGAATCTGTAGTTGACTTGATATTGAGTTACACCAAGAACAGGCTGCCAGCTAATAATCAATTTCGATACAGCCGCATTGTTTATCTCTACAATCTTTTCCTCTGCCTGTAATGCAGTTGGTGGGTCTTTTAGTTCATTTAGTATTGATACTGTCCTTGTTGGCAATGTTGACCCATCTTCAATAAAAGCATATTTATCATTTACATAAGATAAAGCTGTAATTGAATAGTTGATGCCGTCAACTTCCTCAACTGTTATCACTCTAAATAGCTGTGTTTCAACCGTATCATCAGAGATTACCCAGTTTGCGTTGACATTTGGAGCTTGAGAAAAAGCACTTGCAACAGTAATTGTTGCACCAGAAACAGAACTTATGTCTTTTGTTTCTACGGTTCCATCTGGAAGCACCACAGACAGCTTTGCGTTATTTGTAGATGGCAAACTTGTATTTGTAGAATCATCAACAGTAACAACAGTTGTTGACGTAACTGAGGCTATTTTACCGCCTCTTCTTAACCCACTCCTAACAGGGTCTGCAATTTGTATGATTGCTGACGGCCTAACTACAATGCCGCTATCAATCGAAGTTGTAAAGCTGCAAACTTCAGTCTCATTTGCTTCCCCGAAAAGGATTGCCCGACCTAATCTGGCAGCTTGACCTCTTGAAGTACAGGCAAAAGCTTTTACTTGCTTAATACTTGTACCTATCTTACTTATTAAGTTGGCATCTTCTACAACTTCAAAATCTATCTCTTTTGTATCCATATTAAAATATGAAACAGAAACTACACTGTGACGTTGTTTGAGACTGCTACCAGAATAAGTGAAGCCATTGCTGGTTATGTTCGACAAATTAAAAAGGTATGATGCCGTAGCTGGACTATCCTGTTTAAGAGAAATACTGCCAGCAGACCATATCGGCATACACCGCATGACCCCTGCAAGATCATTTATCAAATCAAATGCGGAATTAGATGATTGAATATTTACATTGCATGAAAATCTGGCCTCCTGTCCTCCCTGACCATCATCAACCAAAGTGTTTGCAAACTTACTTGCAGTTACAAAAGAAAATAAATCAAGGCTGCTGTCTGTAATATGATCTCCAAACCCATATCTTTGGTTTGTGAGCAAGTCCAGTAGCACCATGCTTGGGCAGCTACAATAGGTCGCTGCTCCCATTACACCATTGAATATATAGCCGTCTGGGTAAATTATGCGGCCAGTTGCATTATCTACAGTTGGTGTCCCAGAGCCGTTTGCTCCTGCGGCTGGGATTCTTACTTTAATTCCTCTGATTCTATATTTTCTTGATGGTATAGAACTAAACTGCATTGAATCAAGCCTGATTGCTGCATAGGCACTGTTGGCATAAGTATTTGCGTCATCTACAATTTCACCTAAACTTGTCCACTGGAAAGCATCTACCAAACCTGAGTCTGTGCTATCTGCTGTGACTCTAGAAACTCTAATATCAACAGGAAAAGCACCTGTTAACTCAACTCTGTAGTCTCTCTGATAAGCGTCAGCAGTTCTTCCAGTGACTGTATCTGTAATAACATCAGTGAAACCTCCAGAATTATATTGAACTGATATTTTTAATTGAACACTCGAACCAAGCAAATCTCCTTTGTCTGTAGCTTTTTGAATCTGAGGAAAAGTGATTGTAATATTTGCAGCGTCAACACTTGTATTTGTTATCTGTCTTGTTACTGGACTTGATGCTGTAACTGTGACTCCAACTGCTGTGACAGATGAACTACTTTCAATTCCCTCAACTTTTGTCTGTCCTGATGTGCCAAAACGAGGATTAAAAGTTACATCTTGAAAGTTAAAGTCTGTTTCAACTGGATTTGCTGAGTTTGCTGTGGCTTTTAAAACAGGAGTATCGTTAAGGATTACATCTTTGAGTGCAGCGTTATTATATGCAGTTGTCCCTTTCGTTAAACCTTCTTTTGATGCTGAAGCAAAACCTTCAATCTCTCCCTCAGAAATAAGGTCAAGAAATGTAGCAAACTGCCTACTGTGTAAAGTATCAGGTGTTCTTGTTGGCTGCGGTGGTGGTGGTGGGCTTCCTCCTCCAGAACCTCTTATAATTTTAGGCTTTGTCATGCTCTTACCTGTTGAGTATCAATGGCTCCACTGATAACCACTGAACCAGTTATTATTTCACCATAAACAATAGGAACTGGAGTTCCAGCCCTCGAAGTATTTTGCGTCCCACCAAATCCAAAAGAAATACGAGGGTCTTGTTCATTTGAAAATTCTTGCATTTTGGGTAGAGGGAACAGCATTTCAGAAACACCAGATAAAGCTAAACTAGCACCAATTCCGAGAGCAGCTTTTGTTCCAAACCCTGCCGCAGCAAAACCAGCTTTACTAAATAAACCACCAGCCGCAGCAACAGCAGTACCACCAGTAGCAACAGCTAAACCTATCAATGCCACTCCAGCTATTATTTTGAATGTACTATTACCACCAGCACCACTTATAACAGGAATAAAATGAATATCTTGTTGTCCTATAGGATAATGAATTTCATTTTCATTAATGTCAAAATCACCAACTTTAACCTGATAATATTTAGGGTTCATAAATTTTTCTATACCCTCAAAATTATTTATTAAAAAACTTACTGCATGACCAAGCGTATCGGCTTTAACTTCAAATTCTTTATGACCAACAAAATTGGCTAATTCTCCATATAGCTTAATTTTACGCAACATAACGCAACCTCTTTCCTGTGCATTTTAGCAACCACTCAGAATATGGCTCTATACAACTAAGTCTATCTGTTAAATGGTGTAAAACATCACCATCTACGAAAATTGCCACATGATTCAAATTATTAGAAAAAATAGACATAAAAAGCAAATCCCCATTGATAAGCTTTTCGTCTGGTCGTAGTTCTCTAAAACCTGTTTTTTCTGCACACTTTTCAAACATAGGGTTTTTGTTAAATTCCTCAAGTGTTGTTGGTCTATGCCAGTCAATCAAATCTATATTTAATTTTTCTTTATACCAGTCTCGAACTAAAGTATAACAATCTGTGACTCCCCAAGCCCACTGTCTGCCAAGTATGGGAGCTTTATAACCTGTAGGCTCTAAATAACCCCATGACTCCGTTTTAGGGTTCACTATATGCCATACAAGGCCACTTTGCTCACAAGCTACCTTATCGGATTGACTTGCAACTGGTGGTGTAACAGGGTGACTATGAATCACAGCAATAATATCTCCTGTGTTATCTGCCTTTATATAATCCTCTGGGTCAATAATAAAACATTGAAAAGCTGTCATTGATAAATTCCTACAAGGAAAATATTTTTCTTTTCCTTTGATATTCAATAAAAGTCCGCAAGATTCTTTAGGGTCTTGGTCTTTAGCATGAGCAAGTGCAGCGTCTTTCCAATTCATGCAATAAATGTTCCGATACTTGGAAAGTTATCTCTTGTACATAATCTTTTAGGGCTTGAAACTCCAGCAAGGTCAAAAGGAGCCGCAAGTTCAAACTCTACAATATCTCTTGTCTCTGTTGATTTTCTGTCAATTTTATATATTTCTCTTGGAAATTCTGCTGTCGGGTCTGGTGTGCCTAGTGTATTAGTTTGAGTTGTCGAAGTTGTAGTGACTTGCTGTGTTGTTGTGTTTGGATTGTTCATTGTAATTGTGTTGCCCATTGCGTTGCCATGAGTTGTGCAGTAATATCTCAAATCATTTGGAGCATCAGGATAAGCTGGCTGATAAGTAACTGTTGCATCTGTTCCAAGTGTTCCAGCGTTTGTTGTTGTTTGTTGTCCTCCAGCATCAGATTTAATTCTCAAAGGGTGATTAACATTTGAGCTATGAGATTGATCGAATATATAATTTGACCCTCGCTTCATTGTTATTACAGGATTATTAACACCATTTATTAAAAATATATTTATTCCACCTACGTTTGCCACAGTGACTGTATAAGTTATAGATTCAGCGTCTGTTGGGTCGGCAATCGTTTCTGTTGTAGTTGAACTTGTCGACACTACAGGAAAATTTACATTATCAAGATACCTAGCAAGCGTCCTGATTCTAGTCACAGTTGCCCCTGTCAAATCATTTCCTGTCGTTACAGTGTTTACATTTAACAAGATAGCTGTAATAGTCCCAAGAGCATTACTAACAGTCAGGGTAGGTCTAGGAATCTGCCCACGTTGGTAAGCAAACCCCTCTGCTGTTATTGGAAGTCTGATATATGTATTGCCAGCCCAGACAATGTTTCCATTATTGTTTAAATTTGTGCCGTTGTGAAATCTGTAAGTTTGAGCAGAACCATGCAAAGCAACAGTTGTTTCTAAAGTAAAAAGCTCAATAATCGCAGAAGGATTTATTTTTTGTAAATCTGTAATTATTGGGGCAGTACTCATGGCTCAAACACCTCACGAAAAGTTGCAGTTATAGTTGCTCTATCGTTATAAGGTATTGATTTTGTCCAACTTTCACAAACAAACTTTTTCTGAGATTCTCCTTGTGGAGTGTAATCAAAACTGTCTTGATCGTTTGCTCTGGCATCTAAAAAAGTCTCTATTGTGTCAGCATCAGTTTCAGAAACATTAAAAGTAAAATTATAAACTTTAGGATTTTGATTTTGTGCAAGGCCAAAAACAATGCGTTGTTCAAAGCCATCTGCAAATCTTACGACTCTATTAACAGGAGCATTATTTTTTCTTGTTCCGTAGGTCGGTTTGATGTCTGGAAAAGTGGCCATTATGCTAATAATCCCCCTGCTCTTTTTTGTTGTATTATCTCAGATTGTACGGCAACCGCAATAAGCCTACCAAGTTGTCTGCCTTCCTCTTCTCCTCCCTGTGCATCAACTCCTCCCTCCATACTTACGTTTACAACAATATTATTTGTCATACCTCCACCACCTAGTTTGTCGTTTGGAATAATAGTGCCAGCAGTTGATGGAACAAATAATTCTGGCCCTCTCTCACCAACTATTGATGGTCTGCCTACTGGTGGTCTGCCTCCAGCAGCAAAACCTTGTAAAGAAGCAAAAGGGCCACCAAAACCAGCTAATAGAGTATTTATTCCAAGTCTTAAAAGCTGCGAAGAAATATCATTTAAAATACCTTTTGCCGCTTCGCCAAGAGATTTTGTACCTTGTATTGCACCAACTAAAGCATCAGAAACACCTGTTGCAATAGAATCACCAATCTGTTTGAAAGCATCACTTAGACCATCTGTTGCTGTTTTTACTTCCCCGACTTTATTTTTTAATTTATCTGTTTTTTTTGTATTTTCTTCAATAATTAAACCATTGTCCTCTTGCAATTTGTTTATTTGTTCTTGTATAAGTTTTATTCCAGAAAACTTGAGGATAAATTGTGCAACTGGGTTTTCATCAATAAACTTTGCAATCCTTTGGAAAGCTTTTATAAATAAACTTACAATTTTACCAATAGCTTTTCCAGCCTCCACAGCAGAGGCAACAACAGCATTTGTAAAATTAGTGACAGCCTCTTTTACAGCAATCCAACCATTTTCAAGACCTTGAACAATATTAATAGCGTCAACTCCTATCTCTTGTGCTATTGCCTGACCAACTCCACTTATAACAGCAAAAAACTGCCTAAAAGGTAAAATTGCCAATTTAACTGCAAGAGCTAAAGCTTCAACTGTAACAGCAGTAACTTTTATAACTTCTCTAAACAATGCTCCAAACTCAGAACCCTCTCCAGCTAAATTAGTAAATGCTGTGCCAAGTCTGGTCAAAGCTCCTTGAATTGTGTTTGATGAAGTAGTTGCGGCATCTGCGGCTGTGCCTTGTGCGTTTGCCTGATTTTCTAAATTTTTATTAAAAGATACTAATTGGTCATTAAGTAATGGCAAAACTGCCGTTCTTGCTTCAACAGACCCAAACAACAAAGCAAGAGTCTCTTCACTAGCACCACCTTTATCAACAATCTCCTGTAAAACACCTCCTAAACCTTTCGATTTTAATGCAGAGGCACTAAAGTCTATTCCTAACTTTTTGGCTGCCTTTGCCGCTTCACCTGTGGGCTTTTGTATTGCAGCAATAACCTGTCGTAGCCCTGCAAAGGTAGATTCAACAGGAACACCAGTTGCAGTGACACTAGATATTGCCGCATTAAGTTCATCTATACTTACACCAGCACCAGCAGCGATAGGAGCAAGACGGCCTATCTGCTGTGCATATTGTTCAACAATAATTTTACCATCATTCTGAGTCTGTACAAATCCATCAACTATTTTTGCCGCTTTGTCTGATTCCAAACCATAGGCATTTAAAACAGATGTAGTTGCATCAGTAACAGTAGCAAGATCAGAAAATCCACCTGTTGCCCCTAACTGTGATGCCTTTAAAACATTTATTAAATCTGAAGTCTCACCAAAACCAGCAGAGGCAACATCATAAGATGCTTGTAATAGCTCAAGCTGAGAAACCTGTCCGCTTAATTCATTTGATAAAGTTGCAAGTTTTGGAGTTAAGTTATCAACATCAACTCCAAGAGTTTTAACTTTTGCTGAAGCAAAGTCTTGAGCAGCCACAGTTTGAAACACTTTTCCAAATGCAGCGACTAAAGTTATTCCAGCAGTAATAGGGCCAAGTAATGCCCCAAGACTTGCAGCCGCAGCTTTGAAAGATAATGATGCCGCACCAGCCCCTTTTGCAGCCCCAAAAAATCCTTTGGGTAAAACTCTAAGTCCTAAATTTGCATCTTTTAATTTACTACCAGTTCCATTAACAGTTTGATTAAACTTTTTTGCCTGTACATCAACCTTTCTTAATGCTGTGATCGCTTGCGTAGCATTGACTCTGAGTTCTACATTAGAAACTGCCACGACTAAACAATAACTCCTTTAACTATACTTGGCTTTGCGTTTAAGTGCATCTGCCTGTTTCTTTTCTCTATCATACTTTAATTCATAATACGCAGCAAAAAATATCAACTCTTCCTCAGTAAGTTGTGTTCTTAACTCACTAACTGTCTTGCCTAATTCTGTTGCTAGGAAAAACTCAAAGTTTAAATAGTTATCCCCCTTTAAGCTTCCTTTGCGGCTTCAACTGTCACATTTGGATTTACACCGAATAAAAACATTTCGATTTCATTCAAAACATTTTCTGGTAATTCAGTCTGTAAATTACCAAAGTCTGAAGGGTGAAAAGCTTTTGTCCCATCTTCTAACTCTGCCAACTGACAAAGCATGTGAGTTGATACTACAAGTGGGTCATCACTTCCAGCCCTTTGTGTAGCTCTTGCTCTATCTGACCTTGTTATGGCTTTAAAGTACAGTGAAACAACAAGATTGCCATTATCGTCCATAACGTCAAACTTTCGCCTTTGGTTTAAATCAAAAGCGGCCTTTAACGTATCAAGTGTTCTTTGTGCTGGCATAAATTAAGTGCGAAGTATCTTAAATTTACTATATAGCTGAAGTTATTGCACCAGTTGTAATGAATGAAATAGAAATTTCTTCTATTTCTCCAAGTGTTGCAGAATATTCAGCCTCTGTGATAATTCCAGAAAATCCAATTTTTTTGGCTGACTGTGCAGAATCTGGGAAAAGTTCAAACAAAGCATCACCAGCATCACCAGTAACTAAAACATCATCAATGAAAGCTTGATAATCTGAGTTACCAGATGGGTTATAAAGTAAAGTTGCAGAACCTTCACCAGAAATAAGACCACCAACAAAAGACTTTGAAGTGTCACCCATCTTTGTAGTTTCTAAAGTATCTTTTGAAACAGTCAAAGACCATGCTCTAAGATCGCTTATGTCAGCCTCTGTTCCAGCAGCGTTGTGAAACATAATTTTGCCAACATCACCTTTAACAGCCATAACAATTAAAAAATAATATTTATTTTAGTTTAACTCTTTTCAGTCTTTTTTACATCTTTTTTCAAACTTTGTTGTTGCTCATAGTATTTTCTACACTCAGGATCCCAGTAGTTTGCTTCCCTTCTACCTTTCACAGCTTCGATAGCGTCAAGCATTTCTTCTGTGATTTCAAGTTTTGCCATGATTAAAGTTCCTCATATATTTCAAAAGTTATTCTCAACTGAGTTTGAAACTTCCCTTCTGGACTTGAAGCTAATATCTCAGGCCCAATAGGTGAGTCAAAAATAACATCTGAAACTGTAATCTTATTGTATAAGTCTCTAAGTCTTTTGCAAATAGTAAAGTTTGACCCTGCCCCAATACCCTCCTCTGTAAAAACATTGAGAGTTACTAAACCAACAACTATATTAACTCCATCAGCTAAATATGACCCTGACCCGAAACTGGTCTGACACTGAACAAACGTATCTTCAGTTGTAGAGTCAAAGGACATATTATTAAATACAACAGGAATTGCTGGGCTTGAGGCAAGCTCTGTGGCTAACCTAGCCTCTATTGTTGATCGGACAGTATTTAAGTCAACAGCAGCCATCATATCCTCCGTTTGATTTTGTTATATTCATCAGTTGCCCATTGCTGTAATTCTTTTCCAATAAGTTCTGGAAATCCTTTATCTGTTTGTTGCCTTGTTCTGAATTGTCCCTTCCATGATGGTGGTAGGTTTTCACCATAACAAACTGGCTCTGCATAGGGTAAATTGTTGATTATGGTTCCGCTAGTTGGTTTTATCTCAGTCTGCCATGAGTTCCGTAGCCTACCAGTGTCAACTGGTGTAGCCTTTTTTACTCTTCTAGTCCACTCTAGGGTAGTTGCAGCTACTAAATCAATCACAGCCTCTTCCATAACATCTGGAATCTGATCTATTCTAATTTGCCTAGTCATAGTTACCTCAAGATAAGATCAAAACTTACAGCAGTATTATTTTGCTCATTTGTAATTACTTGAATAATTTTAAATTCAACATTGCTTATGACCACTCTGTCTTTTGTTGTAGGTGCAAAGGTTAGATCACCAGCAGATATAGTAAGCAATTTATCCTGTGACTCAACTAGATCATTGACTTGATTTCTTGAAATATTACTTAATGCACCTTTGATGGTTGTATCAGATGTAGATTCTGCAATAGCTCCAGTAGTGGTATTGTATGCCCCTGCTGTTACTTGTCTGATAGTCACATCACCACCAAGTTTCTTCAGTGAAGCACTGGCAGCTTTTTTTAGTGCATTAGCAAGACTCATAAGAAATAAGCAATTACTTGTCCACTTGCAAGAGTGATACTTGTTATGACCCCACAAACCTCTGATGATGCTTTCATTGTGATGCCGTTGATAGTTGCAGAGCCATTTTCAGTTATATTCTCAGCAACAAAGGTTGCTTCTGCATCTGTCAGGCAATGCACCTTACCAAATCTGCCTGTATGGGCAGCCGTATCGGTAATAATGATTGCTGCTGGATATTCATAGCCGTAGCCCATTTTCATGACCTCTTGATTGATAAGTTTGCTCTTCCACCTATTCTAATACCCATCAAGTAATGATCAACTATTGGTGGAATACGATCAATACCAGTAGCCCCATAAAATCTAGGAGTTACATTTATATTTCCAACACTGACGGCAGCAAAATCCTCCAAACCACTTAGTTCCAGTCCGTTCCTGTTGTTGTTTAGATATACAGCCAAGATAACCTGTGCGTGTTTTACCCGATCTGGTATTTCAGTATCAAGGTAATAATCAGCAACTAATCTATTTGGAAAGCTCAAACCATACAAGTTGGTGTATGTGTCAGGTTTCCTTACTCCTGATCTAGGCCACTCCAAAGCTTGAGTATCAGATACTCTAGCTCCTAAAAACTTCTCTCTGTCAATTCTCTGGGCTGCTGTAAACAAAGCTCTGTTTTTGTTATCAGTGCTTGAGTTATCCCATGCCGCAGCGTCATCACTAAGAACAAGCCCTTCAATAAAAG
>VTLG01015006.1_pt1 | contig 18614 bp, 28 predicted proteins | sample 4694571 | NCBI WGS metagenome assembly VTLG01 (sample SAMN12604809, study PRJNA352737) | marine metagenome | biome: ENVO:00000447; feature: ENVO:00000209|ENVO:00000569|ENVO:01000036; material: ENVO:00002151; isolation source: viral sequences binned using virsorter ...
TCATCTATTAACTCATACTTCATTACTTTCCTCCTTTTCTTGCTTTTCCCACCACTCATCATCACGATCGTAAGGGTGACGTGGTTTTTCGGCATCTGTTTTTTTAAACTCTACTTCCTTTGGTTCTCTACGCTTTTCATAGAAGGACTGTATGAATCTCAGTGCATTTTCCATACTGTCCGCTACATGTCTGCGTGCTCCAGTTTCTTGTGGTCGTTTATAACGCACAAGAAAGTAACCGTTGAAATCATATATTTCAAAGTTAGGCTTCAATCTTTCCATAATATCCTTCCTTCATAAAGAATGGTCGTGGTCGCTTGGTCCATTTAGCGATACGACTTTTTTTATAATAATAGTATTTACGATAAGCCTGAATAACATCAGGGTTTTTGTACTCATCAGGCATAGCTTGTGGTTGCTCCGTAAGATCTCCCGGAGGTAAATCATTCCAACATTGACAAGCAATATCATATAATACATCCACACAAGCGTGTTTGCGACCGTACCGATATTCATACTCTGCACATAAAGCAACTCCAAACCACCAGAGCCAAGTGAAGTTACGCTTGTTCATACCACCCCAAAGAGTGCATGGATGCTTGGCATGAACGGGAGCATAAGGTGGATTAAGTCCTATCTTATGTGATATAGTGCAAACCATCTGTGTTGTTTCTAATGGCATTTTGACAATGTGCTTATCACAATGATACTTAACACATTTGTCCATGTTGTTGTCTAACATAAATATATTCATAACGTCACCGATATATCTAAAACACGTCCTGGTGGTCGAGACACACCATACAACATAACACGAGCACCTTGTTCTCTGAGTTTGTCAGTTAGTTGCTGAGCTTTAAATCCTTCATTTAAATTGAAGTAAGTTTTCTTATATTTACCTCTACCTAGAAACTCTGTGACGGAGTACTTGTAGATGTGGTCTTTTAAGTGATTTTCATATTGTTCACGTTCCATGACTTTACTCCTTGTTTACGATTGCTTCTTCAATATCTATTTGCAACTCTTTGAGTTGTTTCAAAGTAAATACATTCATAATCAAATATTTAGTATTCCATAATTGATTACTTTCAAATGTTTCTTTATCTGAACTCATTTAATCCTCCTTTTTGATTTTTACTATTTTAAATAAGCTCATAAAACTTGGTAAGTCAAGTTGTACTTTGCGATAAAATGAATCATCCAAATACTCACTGTACAAAAAACTAGTAATATCATTTTTTGATTTAAACTTTTTTTCAGCAAAGTGTGGAGTGTAAGCACTCATGCTTTTATCTTTTATTTGTATTTGATACATATTAATCCTCCTTAATTAATTTAACCAATGTTTGATTCCAGCCTTCTGTGAAATCTTTAGCAAGTTCGTATGCTTTAGTTTTAGATTTAGCATAACCGATTTGTAAGTCACGCTTTACACGATTATCCATAGCTACATACACGTCAATACCAACACGATACTTTCTGTAGCCCTCTTTTTTTATATAAACTTGCATATTAATATAGTAAAGCAGATAGGGGCTCTGTAAACCCCTAAATGCTCTATTTTATCTTTACCAAGAGGCTCGATAATAAACATATCTAGGATCCATATACAGATTTTGTTCTACAATCATTTTATCGCCCTCTTGCAAAAAGGTTATTGCCTTTTGAAAAGTTGAAATGGCATATTCTTTTTCTTTTTTATCATAGAAACCAAATGCTTTTGAATTACCGAAGAAAAAGCCCGAATGGTCTTTTTTCAATTTATCCTCACGAATTGCCTTAATGATTTTATATAAATCTTCTTTAGATAATTCAATTTCCTGACATTTATCAATTCCTTTGGCAAAGGTATCAACAATATAACCATGCAAATCTGCATGTTTTCGCCAATACCCAAGATCAATAGTCATTGATTCAATGCAGTATTTATTATCTAATTTGGGTCTTGGAACATCTTCTTTATACGCAGTATTAAATTGACGACCTCTTAAGTACATATCTAAACCCATTTTTTCCTCCTTTCTGTTGTTTTATATACATCCCATGTGACAAGACACTTGCTGACAGGTAGCTAACCTATTGATCTCTTTGGTGTTATTTCACCCTTATGTACCACAGACCCGATCTAACCAGAGGTACACCTTGTCACATAGAACAATGTATATACAGTTTTATTTTAATAGCAGGATTGGGGAGGTAAACCCTTAAATGTTCAAATGATTAATTTGAGTTTCAACAGCACTTGTTTTACAGGAGAAAAGTCCGAGAGGTGAGAGTAATTGTCCATAAGATAGTTAACTCCTGTGTGCATTACTAATTTCATACGAGGATTGCTGTCATTTAGTTTATGACAATACATAACGAGCTCTAACATATCAGCCATCTTAAGTCTATTTAGTTCACGAGTGCTCAATACAAAATCAATACCTAGCTCTCTTGCTACTTTTTCTTCAGCTTTTTTAAATGCTTTTTGTAGCTCTGGGTGAGACCATTTTGCCGTCGCTGGAATATCCCCTAAAACAATTTCTGGAACATCGTGGTAAAGGGCTGATAATATTAAGTGTTTTGAACAGTTGTCCCATAACTGATCTAATAATATGGAAACAGCATATGAATGAGCACCCACAGTCTGTCTTAATCCTTGCAAAGGAACAGTATGGAATCTGTTAATGAACTGTGCATCGTAAATCGTTTCTATTCTTTCGTAGTTAATTTGGTTGTTCGCTGTGTCCACTTTTTACCCCCCTTGTCCACGGTCTGTCGCTCAATGTTTGTTTTGCCTGTCCCCAATTTGGACCAAGTTCTGCGTCTACCACGCTCGGAACTTCCAATGACACGCAGTCCTGCATTATTTCTATGATTGTTTCGCATTCTTTTTCACTCCTTACACTAATATCTAATTCATCATGAACTTGTATCATGGGCAGTATTCCTTCTTTATGAAGTGCGACCATCGCTGCTTTTGTTTGATCTGCCGCTGACCCCTGAATTAATTTATTGAGTGCCTTATAAGTAAAGCATCTTTTAATCGCTGGACCATGTTCAGCATATGCTTCCTCATACGACTGTGGTTTAAATGTTCCATATACATTAGGTTCCCATTTATCAAACCTACATTTGCGTCCTAGTAATGTTCTTATCATACCTTTTTTACTTGCTTTGTTCATAGCAAAAGTCGCTAACTCTTGCACAAAAGGAACTTTAGCATGGTATTTAGCGAAGAGTTCTTGTGCATCTTCATATTCTAAACCCAACTGCTCGGCTAATTTGTTTTTTCCCATACCATAAAACAATCCCAAGTTAATATCTTTTGCTTGTTTTCTTGGTACTCCTACAATGTCTGCAGCGAGTTTATGAAAGTCAGTTAGCCTATCCTTTTGATATTCCTCAACAAATTTCTCTGCTCCTGTAAACTTCATCAATCCAGCATAGTGAACAACGAGTCGTGGTTCTTGGCTACTGTAATCAAACGCACCCCATAAAGTATCTTCCTCTGGTAAAAATAAACCTCTTATCATAGGACCAATTTCACCATTTCTTGATGGAACTTGCTGAAGGTTCGGGTTAGTGTAACTAAATCTGCCTGTGACAGTACCACCCCCATCACTACGCAGAGGGTGAGCTTCGGCATATATTCTACCATTGTGTTGATGTCTTAATATAGTGTCAATAAAAGTTGTTCTGGCTTTATTTAACTCTCTTGCTCTTACTACTGCTCTTGGTAATTCATGCTCATGGTTGGCTAAAAAGTTTTTAGTGAAGCTAGGAGCTTCTGTCTTTACAGTTCTTGGATATTTTAACCCAATTTTATCAAAGGCTTTCGCTATTGATTGAGCAGCCCATATATCAATATCACTGCCATTAACCGAAGAAAGAGCTTCTTCCTCTTGTTTTTGTAATACTCCCTTTAACTGTTCTGCTTTTTCTAAGTCTACTCTAACCCCTTGCTTTCTCATAGCGAGCACAACTTGTAATACATTCGTTTCTAACTCAAATATATCTTGGATATCTTCCTTTATAATCAAAGGCTTAAAGCGATTCCATAAACTTAAAGTTAAATTAGAATCTTGTTCAGCATATGCACCTACAAAATGAGCAGGAAGTTTCCACATTTCACTTTTTGCATTGACTCCAAATGAAAGAGCAGCTTCATTTAATTCATTTTCATTTTTGCGTTGACCTAGATAATCCCTAGCAAGAGCATTCAGAGCATAGCTAAACCTATTTTCATCGAGCAAAGCACCTACAATCATAGTGTCAATAATTCGACCTTTTACTTCAATCCCTTCTCGCCATAACCATCCAGCATCATACAGAGCATTGTGCATAATGTAATCACGGTCGACACTACATAAGTCTTTTACCCATGCGAGTGTTAAATCAGGATCAAGGTTACTTCCGTTATAATGTCGTATGGGAAAGTACCAAGACTGGCTTCCAGCAGATACGGCTATACCAATAACTTCTCCATCTCCTCTAGCCCAACCACTACCTAAAGATATTAAGTTAGGATCTCTTGTTTCTAAATCTATAGCTATTTCTTTTGCATCTGATAAGTCAGGGTAGCCATCTGGCATAACCCATTCAGTCGGTGGTGTGAACAGAGGAAACTGCATCTTTTTTTACCTTTACTTTCATTGGTAATTCACATTTTTTGCAAATTATCCATTTATTTTTTAATTTACGAAAAGTTGTTTCAACTTTTCTTTTACATTCATCACAGTAAGCTATTGCTTCTGTGTCTAGATCAACCATCTTTACCTTTTGTTCTTATATGAGCTTCAACAAGCAGTAAATAACGACGGAGGTCTTTAATGTCATCTAAAATACCCTCAGGTCTCTCATCACATTTTATTGCTGAAAAGACATCCCATCCATGTTCTTCTACTTGTTTTTCAAGCCTGTCCCATTTGCGAGCTAACATCATAAAAGCACCTATGCCCCCTCGCTTACGCCAACTGTCACCGTAAGATTGTTCAGATATGTGTAGTTGTTCGGTGTCTTCTATAGCTAAAGTCTGCACCTCGTTAATAATGAAGCTATAGTCTTCTCCAGGAATTATTTCCCCTTGTTTTTCTAGTTCTATGTAGTCTTTTTTAAGCATCGGCTTTCTCCTCATTTTAACTTATCCTCTCTTCTATCAATCCATTCACTACAAGCAGTTCTCCAGTCATCAGATTGAATTTGGGAAATACCGTCTCTACACATAAGTAAATCTTTTTGTTTCCATCCTTCCCATAAGGTAAGCATAGGACAAGCTACTTCATTAAATATGGTGTTTGTAAATTTACGATTTATGCTACCTTCCATAAAGGCTTTTAACTCATAGTCAAATAAACTTTCATAAGACACTAAAGGTGTAATGTACTCAAACCCTCGTGAACGATAAGAATCATATTCAGGTTGTATTTTTTCTATACTTTTTAAAACATCTACATAAGCATGAAGGTTTTGTGTGAACTGAACATATATGCCTACCTTTGCATCTATCATAGAAGCTATGTACTCCTGTAAGTAACTCATATGTACTGCATTAGCTCCACAACACCCCCATATCAAGTCATTACTTCTATTACATACGGTCATGTTCAAACGCTTATTTCTAACCGTGAAATAGACATGTGTGTTGCATGGTAAGTCTTTTCTGTCATTGTTAGACACTAAATCATCCAGTGGATCCCACATTGTAAGAACTGCTCTTCTGTCATTTGAATATTTTTTCAGTCTATGTATAATTGTTTTTAATTGGTCATAAGCAAAATGATGACGCCATCTATGACCATAAGCCCCTTTTAATATTTTACCATCATCGCTAAAATCAGCCATTCGTTTATTAAAGTATTTCATGCTTTTAAGATCATTATTACCATTTAACATCCATAGCGATTCCATAAAATGAAACACAGGATTAGCATCTCTTTCTGGATAAAAAAGTACTCGTTCCAATGGTTTATTATAAGTAATAGCGACAGGAGAAATAAATTCTTTAACTAACCCATTTCTAGTCCCTATCTCAATACCATTTTGCTCTAATTCTATTTTTGCTAGATACAAAGCTTCAGCAACATTGCCGACCATAAAAGTATTTACATTAAACATGTATCCCCCTTTCTTTGGAGCGTTTTAAAGCCCATCAGAGCTTTGAAGTTTACTTTTAGTAGTAAACCTACCACAACTTATATCAACTTATCAGACGGTGTTTTTATAAAGTCGTAAATTGGTTTGACTGCTTTAGTATAAGTATTACCACTACAAGCCTGATCAATAAACCTTTTTGTCATCACATTAGGCTTCGGTAACTCAATTTTACCCATTCTATCGGGTAACAATCCATTGCGAATTGTAGTATTATCACAGCCATTACAAGCTCCAAAATCACGCTCTCCGTGGTACAGTTTAACCCGAGCATGATGAAAAGCATCATTGTTCCATAAATTATCTATGTTTTTGTAATCTTTTATATTACCACATTTATAGATTCCTGTCCAATCGTTACAACATAAAGCAACATTACCATCCCATCTTATACTTAACTCACGAAAAGGTTTTGCACACCTCTTGCCGTCTTGTTTATGGTTTAAAGGGAAAGCTGATCCAGCGTGATTACTGACTTGAGCATGTGTTCCACTCGTCGCTATGGTAAGGTCAGCACCAACTACAATCATTTTTACATTTGGTTTTCTGCGTGAGTGTGGATTACCTAATGGGTCTTTAGGATATTCATATACTTTGTATTTTCCGTTATATTTTTCTTTTATTTTATCAACGATTCGTATGCGTTCATAGTTATCTAAAAACAATAGGTTTAAGCCTGAATCTAATAAAGTATCTATTTTACTTGTAATATCCCCTAATAATCCACCACCATTGCTTGTCATCATAATAGAACTATGTGGGAAGTATGCTCTCGTGCTTTTAATGAAGTCACAATAGTCGGGGTGCATGGTCGGTTCTCCGTGCATGGCAAACTCAAAACGAGGATTCCATGTTTTTCTTACTTGTGATAATAAGCCAAGTAACCAAAACAGAGTCTCTTTCTCCATAAACTTATATTCTTTAGAGTTTTTGCCATGAGTCCAACTTGGACCGTCAGCACCATTCTCTCTTATTTGTTGTATGCCACAAAAAGAACAAGCGAGGTTACAACCCTCTACTAATTCAATCTGTATTGCGTTCGGGGCATCCTGCTTTAAACGCTCGTAGCCATTGTACTCTGACATCTATTCTCCTTTTCATGCCTTCCCAACCAGTCTTAGTTTCTTTTTCTACAACTTTTACAAAATCAGGAAATAACTCTGCTAATCTATGACTAGCTTTTTCTTGTAAATCTGGTGTTCTATAATTACTACACCCTCCACTTTGTCCACTACCTCCTCGTTGATCCCAAGTCCAGTCAACAATGATAGCATTGGGTTCGCCCTTTGCAAATAAAGATAAAGTAACATAATAATCTTCCATAAGGTCAACATCACTATAATTAATGTCATGTTGTGTGACTTCTCGTGGTCTAATACCATGTACTGCATTCATCCTCATGCCATACTTGGTAATCGCTGGATAATGTTTATCGTTCATTTGACGAGGACTTAAACCTACATGAATATAAGTATCTAACAAATGAAACATTCGTTGCCAAAGGTCTTCCATTTCTTCTTGTGTAGTTTTGCGTAGATTAGGTGCATCAGCATGAGCTCTTCTACCAAATATTAAATCATCATCAAGCATAATAACTTTTTCAATATCGTTTTCTATTGCATGTCCCATGATAAAATCACGCACCTTATTGATACCTTTTAGCTCCCCTCTTGATAACACATTTCTCCCATACTTTAAATGGTAACTTACTTCGCTTTCAGGGCAAACTAAACAAGCATTTTTTCTACCCCAATCTCCTATGCTTTGCCAAGTCGTTTGTGTACCTATACGACCTCGCGTCGGTATGTATATTTTCATTTTATCCTCCCTAATGGAATACTTTGCATTACTTCTTTAAATTTGCTTCTTGGTCTACCCTGACCAAGCCTTACTCGTTCGTACTTGTCCCATTCACATAAGCTATGTTCAATACAACGCATATCTACATCATAAGGGTTAATTATATCAAGATCAACATAATTATTTTTTTCTGCTAATATGTCTTGCATAAACTTATTGGCTCTTTCTTGTGAGTGCATCTTTTTAAGGTCATAACCATGTATCCTATTGATACCCCTCATTGCTCCTGGTCCTGCGTTTGCCCAACTAAAACGGTCTGTTGCCTTGTCCAACACAGATGTGTAGTTGAGGTCGGAAACGACTTCGTATGACATAAAGCCTCCGCCCCCCCATCCTTTATAGGTAGCCATTTCTTTGTGTAAGGCTTGAAGCGATTGAGTTTCCTTTGCCACCTCTGCGAGTGCAAGTTGCCTTTGGTATATCGGAACAAGGAACTCATATACTACTACCTCCGATTTTGGTTTTTTAATGCCTTGATTAGTGATAATATACGCTCCTGTAAAAGTTTTTAAACCTTGATCTAATCTATCGTTTATTATTTTTACAGTTTTTTCTGGATCCCATTCAAGTGCATCAGCGTTGACCCAACCATGAGCATTGGCAAACTCTATTGTACCTATCATTCTAAACATACAACAATTAAAAATTATTTCTCCAGCTTTCTTATTGTCGTTAGGTTTTGTCCAGTTTTGCCTCATCCATACAGTAGTACGATCATTTTCCCTAAATGGATTAGTAAATTTATATTCACGCAAAATGGGGTCTTCAGTCCATGGTGGACTGTCTCCCCTAACTCGTGCTTGATAAATGGCATGACGCTCATTTATCCAGTTATAAAAATTTTCAATCATTCCTACTCCTCACAAGGATCTTTAAAAAACACTACGATACAAGAAATAGCCTTATTCTTTTTATGCTCTTTCATTTCTTCTTTAGAAACTGTATCAGCATATGCCCAATTAGTATGACCTAACATAAGTTCACAAGCTTCATCTATTTCATCACTTATATATCTAGCCATGAACATGTCTCCATATAGCACCAGAAAGCACACGCAAGGTAGAACCTCTACCCATTTTTTTCCCTGCTTCCATCATAGCATCAATTAAATCAAATTTTACTGCGATATTATTAGCAATGTTATAAGATATAACCCCCTCTAACTCATCAAGTACCTTACCATCATTGTCTGTAATAGTACCCTTTGGAGTGCCGTCAGATTCATACTTATAAACGAAAGTATTGATATAATCTTTTGGAAGACCTAGCTCTGTAAAAGCACTCGGCTTGAATATAGTATGAGCATCACCAAACACGTCCCAATACTCATTTTTGTCTACTTTTTTTATAGCATCGTAGATCTGCTGTGTTAATTTTGGCATAAAACCTCCCTTTCTACAAAAGTTTAACCATATATAACAATACCAAAAGGAAGGCAGAACACAAACAATTTGTGCTCTGCCGATAAGTTAGGCTTTCGCGTACTCGAGTGCTTTAGTAAGTGCTTTTCTTTTAGTCATCGCACCATTACCAAACCATGCAGAATTTAACGCATTATCACGAGAAGTAGCTTTTTTCTGGTGATCCATAACATAAGTTATACCATTCAAAGCTCCCCACCAAGTTCCTTTGGCAGACTGCAATTTACTTCCAGGACTCGTTTCAATAGCTTCACGAACTGATTCAGAAGTTTTACTAAACTGCTCGTATAAAGGAGGTTGGTCAAGACCATCAGCTTTTGCCCTTTCAATAAGAAGCTTGGGCTGTAACATTTCAGCAATGTAATTATCAATTTGGTCTTGCTTGGCTCTTTTACTAGCAAGGAACTCCGATTGTTCTTGAAACACTTTCATTTGTTCACCAGAAATACCCAATGCTTGTTCAGCAGATTGTATAATTTCTTGGTCAAACATTTGTAAATGTAATACTCGAAACTTTCCAGTGATACCTTCTTGGTTAAGAGCAAGAGTAATGGTGTTGTTACACACAACTCTGATAGGTGTGAACATAATAGTCATGGCAGAACCTACCTTGTGACTGTTTGCCATAAGTAAGTAGCCCTCTATTTCGTCCCCTCCAGCTAATTTAAAACCTTTTTTAATTTTAGCCAGACCCCATATGCGTTCCCCATCAGATAAACTTCCTGCAGTATCCATAGCCATGTGACCTGCCTCAGTAAACTTTTTGAAAAACGACATAGTTTCAGTATTTTGAAAAGGCACAAAAGCCTCTCCACAATGCGACAATATTCTATTGTCAGTATCACGAACAATAGCATAATGCTTTTCTGCTCGTAACATTTTTGCTTCACCTCTTGGGTCGTTTAAATCCCAAGTATTAGGTTTATCAGCAAAGTAAAAAGGACGTTTTGAAACCGTCCAATCAAGTTTGGCGGCGATTAACATTTCTTCGGGTGTTAAATTACCGTCAACCTTGTTACCCAGACCATGCCAAGGAACTTGTCCTGCATAAGCCATCGTTTCAACCATGTGAGCCATAATATACCTCCTTTACTGCACATCGGTGTTAGCTTCTACATCAACAGTAGGGAGTTCTTCGTACTCCTTAAAACTAATGTCAAGCCACATTTCTTTAGCCTCGTGCGTTGCAAAACAAACACGCATTTCCACATCATTGTGGGGCATACTGAATGTTACGGGATAACGCACAAGCTCTTCCCCGTCTTTACCCTCAAAGCCTACTTCCTTTAATAAATTAGGTAACTTTTCAAGAAGTTTTGGTTTAAGAGTTCTATTAGACTTACGCCTAATAGCCCTATTGTTGAGCTTTATAAGTTGCTCTTTGTTAATATATAACTGCGACATAATAAACCTTTCTGCCAATAATTAAGTTATGCCTTAATAATATAGTGGGATAAGTAAGTGTAAATCTTCTTATACTCTTTATGAGCATTTAATTAGGTATGGAGTAACCTTGTGAATACATGGGTTGAATTAAGTGTAGATTTTTTATCGCCCTAGTTAAACCTACATAGAAAACACGAGCTTCATCGTAATGCTCATTTTCAAACTTTCGCCACATAGAGTATGATCTTCTCATTGTGTCTGTTAACATCATAACATTTGTTGCTTGAGCTCCCTTTGCAGAATGAATGGTAGAGATTCTTATACGAGGAGTAGCTGTCAATGATTCGCCTTTACGAAGACATGCCTTTATGTATCTTTTATCTGATTCGGATATTTTTCCTAATCCTTCATCCCATGGAAGACTATGCAATAATCCATGAAAATCTTTTAAATCTTGTAGGTTGTATAATTCTCCATCAATCCCCTTTGGGAAAGTTTTATGTCCGTACTCTACATCTTTACCTAATAACATTTGTTTATATATAATTCTAACCTCATCTGCTTTTAAATTGAGACCTGACCTTAATTTTTCCCATAATCTCACTGCTTCTAGTACTCTATTATCAATAGAGTTACTACCATTATAAATATATAAATGACCACGACGCCTTACCTCTTCTTCTATTTGCTTGGCTCCTCGTGTTGTTCTACTTAATAATAACCAATCTCCCTCTGACATATCCACCATTTCAGAATGTCTATACCAATTAACTGTCCCCGTTTCTTCTCTAGGAAAAAATTCCTTTTGTCTTCTACCTACCACCTTACGAATCACATTTTGACTTAAAGTATGGTGTAAAGAAGGTATTCTATAGCTTTGATTTAAAGTAGTAACTTCTCCTTGTAAATTAATAAAATAATCTACATCAGCTCCCGCATATCTAAATATAGCTTGATCATCGTCTCCTGCCACATATATCTCTTTTGAATTTTGTTCTAGCTGATGAACCATTTGCCATTGTAGAGGGGACAAATCTTGTGCTTCATCAATAAACACAGCTTCTAACTTGGGGGATAACTCTCTTTTACAAAAACACTCAAGCATGTCCGTGTAGTCAAACAACTCGTAAGTTTGTTTCCACTTTTGTAATCCCCTATTAACATAATCTACTCTAGCCCAATCAGTACGCAAAGGAACAGTAGAGCTATTGTAAACCTCACGAAGAGGCTGTTTTGAAATTCTTGCCATGTTTATAATTTCCAAAAACTTATCCCCATAGCCATAATCTTTAAAAGGGCTATCCTGATTATCAGACTGACCATAAAAATTACCTATTTTTAACCAATCCGATATTTCCTGATATTTAAGTTGTGTCATTATTTGTGAGTGATTAATACCTATCTGCATAAACGCTAAACTATGAAGGGTTCTAAAGAAAGGTAAGTCTCTTTTCATCAATCTAAATTTAGTACATGCTCTTTCAATGGCTTCATTCGCAGCTCTTCTTGTGAAAGCAAAATACCCGATTTTATCAGGAGGAACACCAGAAGCTAAATAATTTTCAACCAAAGATAAAAGTTTAGTAGTTTTTCCAGTTCCAGGAGGTCCAACTACTATTTTCATTACAGTATGTCTTCTTGTTGTGGAATATCAGGCAATTCCAATGGCTCACCATCACCTTCAAAATATTGTTGTGGCAACGACCACACATGTAATCCTTTACCTTTTACTCTCCAAAACATTTTATCTGCCTCTATGTTTTGTAGACGCAAAGTTATCTTTGCAGAAGAGTAATGGTTGAAGTCGTTTACAGATAAATGCTTTTTTATATCTTTTACTTGAAAATAAACTCTTCCATCCATCCATACTGCCACTCCCTGCAAAATATCTTCACGCTCCACCCCTCTTGCTCTTTCACTACAAAAAGAGTGTAATAAATCTTCAAACTCTCCTTTTATTGTAGCATCAGGTGGAACTTCTACAATAGTTAAACTATCTAATAACAACTGGATTCTTGTTTGCCAAGCATTTTGACTTACTGTTCTTGGTAATTTATTTATCTGGGATACACAATCTTTTTGAAATCTAGTTTGTGAAACCAATCCATCCGTGCTTAACTCTAGCCTTTGTCCATCCACATTTAGAATCCAAATGGGGGGATCACCATCTATTTTTGTAAGTGCTGACATACTATTCTGTATTCCGTTTGGACCAACACCATACTTTCTTGTTACACAAACCTCTTTATTGCAGAAAGGTTTTATAGGTTGGTCTTCACATTTATAGAAGTAATCTTTGCGTTGCAACTGCTTGATAACAGCTCCAACTTCAGCATGTGAAAGTGAAGGTTTTAAGTGCTCTAGATTGTACCTTTGTACTAAAGCCTCCCAATTTTCACTGTCAAACATTCTAGCATAAACACCTAAATTAAAAAGAGCATTATTCCTAGATCCTTCACCAAATCCCATACTACATAAATGCTGTAGACAAGGAGGACCATCAGGTAAGTGGTTGTTTTCGTTAGTGTTTATCGTATAATCTAAAAACACTTGTTTTCTGAGTTTATATTTTTCTGCTTTTTTTACAAACTCCTCTGCAGACAAGCTAGTTACAGTTTTTAAATCATAAACAGTTCGGGTACTTCTGGAGCCTTTAAAATAAGGCATATTCAATCCGTTTCCGGTATCTCCCCTTTCTACCAATATTTCAGCTTGTTTGGGAAAAACCTCTCCTTCCGCTTGTCCTAACCCCGATGCAATTTCTGCTAGTTTCTTTTTTACAGCAACAGCTCTTATAGGTTCTTTAAAGAAAAAATAAATATGAGCACCCCCCGATTTACTTCTCGCTACCCAACCTATGACTCGTGCCTCTTTTAATTTTTCCACTAATTTTTTATGATCAACCTGATAATTATCAACGTCAATCGCACCCCATAAACAAGTGTTGTCATCCATTATTGGTATAACCCCTAATCCCTGCTTTCCATTTAAGTGGTCTTCCCAGTGAGTTACTTCTGGTGGTTTTTTAATTATCTTATAAACCCCAGTCTTTTTTCCATTTGTGTTATCATCTAAATCAACAACACCATAAGCTCTTTTATTACCTTCAAATAACTTGAAGAATTTTTCTGCTAATTCCATAAATACTCCTTAATAAAGCCACAGAGAATGTTTCAGGAGGTCTCTGTGGCTTCTAACCTAATTATAATTAGGTATTTTAGAACGGATCGTCGTCGTTAGTTTGTTGAGTTTTTGGCTTATCCGTTTTCTTCGGCATAGCCGTTGTTTCAGTTGGTGTGTCAGGGACAGCTTCCTTAACATCCACTTCCCCTGCTTCAACTGATTTTGCAAAAGCAACAGCATTATCAAACAACCCTTTTTCAAAGGCATCAGATAAATCTATTTGTCTTTCTTTAGTAATTAACCATCCAAACCATTTACCTTTATCGTTTTGCTCACGAACTGTTTGCAATCTATAAACTTGAGACATCATTGGTAAAGTATATGGACCATTTTTACCCATTGCTGTCATAGCATTCATCTGCGAAAGCCATCTTCTTGACTTTTTAAGTTGCGTACTAGACATTGTAATTAAACAACGACTATATGAATCACCGTCTATTATCATAACAAAATGTTGAGCAGTATTAGTTAACAAATTTCCATTTGGTAAAACTTCGTCGTTACTAACTTCATTTCGTGTGACTGTTCCTACAATAGGATCATCAGGTAAATAGTTACCTACATAACCACCTCCCTCTGTTCTTGGTTTCCACTCAACATAACGCCTATTATAATAACAAGGTACGACAAGCACCCCTTCCTGACCAGAAGTTGCCGAATTGGTTACTGTGTTATAAATCATACCCTCTTTAGCACCCTCAACATATGCACCATCTTGTTCATCTACTTGTGGGCTTTGTGCTCCAAGTATTCTTATGAACGGTATAGACATATCTTGAGTGGTTGTTTCAGCAAACCCCAATCCTGACATTTGCTCAAATGAAGCATTAACAAGTGCTCCCTCTTGTTTTTTTACTACTTCAGCCATTACTTTCTCCTTACTTTAGCTATTAAACCTAAAAATACACCAAATAAGTCATGAGGTATATTTTCCCCTTTTCCCGTTTGTTCTTTAACAAACGATTTTAAAGTTTGAGGTTCTACCCAAACCTTGTTTGTTACTGTCATACCTCTACTTTGTAAATCAGCTAATAAATCTTTTGCGTGATTATCTTCATTTCTACCAAACGAAGCAGTGACAGTATTTTTTATTATACTCCCAAAGCCATTAGAAGTTAGCCACTCGTGAGCATCTTTTCTATTAGCTTCAGTTATATGTGCTGAAACAAAATCAGCTACCGATATCTCATGACCATCTTCCGTTTGCAAAGTTTTTAAGTTATGCTCTTGCATAGCAGAAGGCAGTAAGTCTTGAGATATTTCCCTTAACTTTTGTTCTGTTTCTTTTAATTCTAGTTTTAGAGTTTTTACTTTATCCTCTAAATCTATTTGTTTTTTACATAAAGAACTGACACTACTCAATCCTTTCTGACTTACTTTTGTAAGCTCGTTTGCAGTTGATTCAAAATCCATTTATACCCCCTTATCATATATATCAACTTTTAATGGATAGTATTGTTCTTCTAGCCTATCCCATTTTAATATCTGCATTTTGCCTAAATTATTAGACATAGCAACAGCACAAGAGATACCAATAATCACGGGATCCCCTGATAATAGCAAATAGTCACTGTTGTTAAAATCACGCAACAAGCGTTTAACTCTTCTCACTGTTGGTTGAGAAGAGAGGGCTACTTGTTCCTTTGCAGGAATAAGTATTTGCAAGTCACCGTATTCGGAAGCATTTGTAATATCTCTTCCTGGAACTTCTTGCGTTATAAAAACAGTCACATCTTTCTCCCATGCTGTTGTTAGTCATGTGTTTACACCCTAGCTTTTTCAGCATTTAAATTAAGGCAAATCAATAAAACACTCTAGGAGTCTGCTGCTCTTCTTGTGAAGTACAATATCCTATAGCAAGGTATAAACACATTTATATAATATACTTTTATATATAGTAGTAAAACACAATTTAGTCCAAATGATAAATCAGATATTTAAATATCAGATATCGATATATTTCCGTCCCGCGAAACAAATCATCCCGACAACAAAAATGTTATATTTTAAATAAAGTTGTATATACTAAAGTCAGAAAGTTATTGTAATGAAATATAAATTTAAAATGCCTCCATATGAGCATCAATTGACTGCTCTGAGGAAAGGTTGGGATTTAGACGAATTTGCCTATTTTATGGATATGGGAACAGGAAAGTCTAAAGTTCTGATAGATAATTTTAGTGTGTTGTATGATCAAGGCAAGATTACTGGTGTTTTGATTATAGCTCCTAAAGGAGTATATAGAAATTGGTCAAACAACGAAATACCTACTCATATGCCAGAGCATGTACTATCTGATGTTTGTGTATGGCAACCTAATCACACACAAAAGTTTTTGCAAACTTGGAACAGTTTATTTGTAACAAATGAGAATTTAAAAATATTTTTAATGAATATAGAAGCGTTTAGCACACGGAAAGGGGTAGAAGTAGCTGAAAAGTTTTTGTTGAGTCAGACTGTATTAATGGCTATAGATGAAAGCACTACTATAAAAAGTAAAAATGCAAAACGAACAAAAGCCATAGTGAAACTTGGGAAATTAGCCAAGTATCGTAGAATAATGACTGGTAGTCCTATAACAAAAAGCCCTATGGATTTATACACACAATGTGAGTTTTTAAATCCTAACTTACTGGGACACAAAAGTTTTTACAGTTTTCAGTATGACTATGCTGTTGTTAAAAGACGTAATCTTGGTTCGTACAGTTTTAATCAAATAGTGGGATATAAAAATTTAAAAGAACTAAATGGTTTATTAGATAATTTTAGTTATAGAGTAAGAAAACAAGACTGTTTAGATTTACCCGATAAAGTCTACACAAAAAGGATAGTTGAGTTAGGCAAAGAACAAGCTCAAATGTATGACAGCATAAAAAAGATTGCACTTGGTATATGTGAAGAAGGCACAGTTACCCCTACTACGATACTAACACAACTTTTAAGATTACAACAAGTATGTTCAGGACATGTAAAATTAGATGATGGAACAATGAAAACTTTCCCTTCTACAAAATTAAAAGAGTTAGAATCTTTACTAGAAGAAATAAACGGGAAAGCTATTATCTGGGCAAACTTTACCAATGATATAGAACAAATAGAACAACTGTTAAGAAAAATGTATGGAGAGAATTCTGTTGTTTCATATTATGGAGCCACAACAACAGATCGTAGAGATTATGCTATGGGTGAATTTCAAAACCCAGATAGTCCTGTTAGGTTTTTTGTAGGTCAACCGAGAACAGGAGGATATGGATTAACATTAACTCAAGCATCTACAGTAATATATTATAGTAATAGTTACGATTTAGAAGTGCGTTTACAAAGTGAAGACAGAGCACATCGTATTGGTCAGGTAAATAAAGTAACTTATATTGATATTGTTGCTGAAAAAACTGTCGATGAAAAGATTTTACAGGCTTTAAGAAGCAAAATTAATCTAGCTAGTGTAGTTTTACAAGAAAATGTGACAGATTGGATCGTTTGACCAAATTGGCTAAAAAACGGCTCCGAATAAGCTCGATACAGTCATTAGAGCAATGTTCTATGGTGTGTTTGTACCCTAGAATTACTTCCCATTTCTGTTCATGAATGCTGAAGCACCCATGTAAGCACCAACAATTCCAGCACCACTAATATAGAAAAGATTACTAATATCAGCAAGAGCTTGGACTCTTTCAAGCGGAACAATAAACATTGCACCTGTGAAGACGCCCATACCGACAAGACTAGCCGTTGCCATCCGCCTTTGTGCTCTTTGCTTTCGCAAATCATTTTCAAGTTTTTTTATCTCCGCGACGTGAGTTAGTTCCTCATCAGAAACTACTCCGTCACCGTCCTCATCATATTCTGCATAGATAGACTCCTTCTGTAATTTTTTCTGGGTCATTTTAATATCTCATTTAAGCCAAAAACTTCCATTAACATAAAGGTGAAAAATAATAATAATACTCCACCTGCTATAAGTTTACCTGAAAAGTTTGTTGAACCTATTCTTATAGCCACAAATTCATTACCTAATATTCGTAGTATGAGTTCAAAACTATTTTCACCTATTTTTAAATCTACTGGTTTTTTCTTTTCTTCCATTATTTCCCTTTCTTCATCTGTTGCCTTAAACTGTCTAAAACATCATCAATACTTGGTTCTTTTGAATTTGGATTGTGCAAACATTTATATTGGCGAGGACACCCAACAAAAGTATCCGTAAACTCAAGTTCATATGTTTTGTTCGCTCCTTCATAAATACATGCCATTCTACCTTTGTGTGTTTTTTGTAATTTTAACCTACAAGTAACATAAATTTTTTTATTTTGTTTTTTAAACTGTTTTTGTTGCCACGACCACTTTGGCTGACCTTTGTATTTGTATTCTTTTCCACTAGAATTAAGTGTGGTTGGATATAAGAAAAGTAAAAATGCAATAACATAACTACCACCCATATTTATTTTTTAACATCATTAAAACGAATATAATTAATCCAATAATCGTTACACAAAGTACAACAATACCAACAACACTGATAATCTGTTCTCTTAATTGTTGTCTTTCATATATTTGTTTTTGTCTGTCTTTACGAATTTGACCTTCCATTTGTAATAATTCATTATACGCATTAGGTCCAAATGTGTA
>VTLG01000197.1_pt1 | contig 18612 bp, 25 predicted proteins | sample 4694571 | NCBI WGS metagenome assembly VTLG01 (sample SAMN12604809, study PRJNA352737) | marine metagenome | biome: ENVO:00000447; feature: ENVO:00000209|ENVO:00000569|ENVO:01000036; material: ENVO:00002151; isolation source: viral sequences binned using virsorter ...
CTTATTGTAAATTGGGAAGAAATAGATGGTGTTACACAAGGTAAGTATTCTGCTGAAAGTAAAATAATACGTGTGTCATTAAGTAGACAGGGTCCTGAATCTAATAATGCAGCAGGTCCCCAGGAAGTTTATATACATGAACTTGTTCATGCTATGACTTTCTTTGCATTACGAGAAAGCCCTGAATTAAGAAACAGAATTGAAAAAATGTATAAATTAGTTGAACGTACAGTAACACATAAAACATTTCTACCTAAAGGTCGTACACCGACACCGGCTGATACTGAACGTGCTAAACAAGAATATAACTTTATTTTTGATAATCCTGATAATGAAGAACATCGGTTAGATGAATTTTTAGCATATGCATTAACTAATAAAGAATTAATAGAGCATCTAAAAGATATGCCTGTTCCTAAACGATTAGGTTTATTAAATAAATTAGTAGATTTATTAAAACAAGTATTAGTTTCTTTTCAAAAAGCTATGGGAGTAAAAGCTGCATCTTCTACACAAGATACAGTTTATGCTGAAATGTTTGCAATTGCTGAAAGACTTGTTGCTATTCATAATAAACATGAAAGTGCGTACAAAAAAACTAGTAATAGATTTTATGGATTTCTTGATATATCTGACAATGTAATAATAAAAGCAGCAGTTAATGGAAGTAAAGCTATTATGAATAGTGAAGCATTAAAAAAATCAAAATTAGGTAGAGTTACTATTGGAGTTGTTAAACCTATCTATTATTTACTTAGTCAAAATGCTGTAGTTTTAGCTGCTAAAGTAAAATTTTTACATTATTTAGGTAAAACAATTAGAGGTGTAGTACATGAAGTAAGTGAAGCAGGATCAATAACTAAAGAAATGGTTGATAGAGTTATACAATCACGATACCATTTACAAAAAGTACAACGACAGATAGAACGAAGGACGCAAGATTGGTTTAATGGAGATAAGAAAAATCCAGAAAAAGAACCTGGGATTTGGAAATCACGAGATTTGACTAAGCCTCACGCTATGTCAATAGAAGAACGTGTATCCTTAACAACAACATTATTCCGTACAGATCTTTCAAGTCTTTTAGGTGCTGGGTACACACCAGCCCAAATTGCTGAATTAGTTGATAATAATTCTGGAATAGAAAGAGAAAAAACAAAAATATTAAAACAAGTTGGGCATACTATTGGTGGTTTATCTAGAACAGATGATGTAATTAAGTATACAAAAGATTTAGGATATTGGACCGTAGTTGGTCAGCATAGGTTACCTAATGGTCATACTAATATTCAAACAATTGCTAAACAATACGGTATTACAGATGAACAACAAATTAGATTACTTGATGCATACGCATCTTTATCTGCTTTACAAGAACTACGTGTTTCAGATCCTAATGCATTAAATTTAGTTAAAAATTTAATTGATGATGAATTTAATGCATCTCCTGATGAGAATGCAATTATTGATCTATTGGATAGTCATTTAGCTTATGTAGAAGAATCTCGGGCTACTATTTTTAAAGATAATCAAAACCAAATGGTTAAAGGTTTTATTATAGAACGTGTAGATGATTTAACTAAATTAGAAGCAGGACAACTTAGCGATAAAAAAGCTATGAAGCGTAAAGGTTTTAGGCATCATGAATCATTAACAAAGATTCCAGGTATACCTAATATAAATGATACTTTGTATATTTCATATACTACGCCTGATGCAAAAGATCAAGCAGGTATGATTCCTACACGTAATCAACGAAACATGGGTACTACATTAACTGAAATATTAGCAAATAATCCTAAATTTCAAATTGATGGTCGTCCTAATTATGGTCTTATTAAAGCAGAAATTGCAAAAGTTAAAAAACGAGAAGCAAAAAAACCTGTATCTGAAAATCATGAAAATAAATTAACTCCACTACGAGATGATAATCATAATATAGTTGATTACCGTGTTATGCTTAGTCATAAACAAACAAAAAAAATACTTAATCCTGATTTAGAAATTCAAAATGTATTCGGACATATGCGGTCTAGTTTATCTGATCGCCAACATTTTATGGGTGAAGCTAAATTATCTATTGATGTAGCTATTGATGATTATGTTAAATTATGGGAGGAAAAAACCGATAAACAATGGGTAGATTTATTAGATCCAGATCAGAGATATATTGAGAGATTTAGAAAATTTCCAAAATCATTACGTACATATGTTTTAGCGCATACTGTTAATGGAAAATTTAAAGTAAGGGAAGATGTTGTTGATAAAGTATTTGGGTACAGACCCTATACTTTTGGTGATGCTCCTTTTTTACAAAAAGAAGGTAAATACACAGAACAAACAAAGTATTGGGTTAATAATGCCCATAGTTTAATAAGAGAAATGATAGGATTTGCTAAGGATAGGATAGTTATTGCAATGCCTGAAGTAGTTATTAGTAATCTGGTATCTAATATATTTAGATTAGGTATGGCAAAAATTCCACCTGACTATGTTGTTGCTAAAATTGAAGAAGGACGAAGTGAATATTTTAAATACAGAGATCTTAGTCATAAAGAATTTAAATTAAAAAATTTAATAAAAACACGAAAATTAAATACAACTAGTAGTCCTGAAGCTAAAGAATTAATGCGTGTAAAAGCTCAGATGAAATTGAATAGAATTCATCGAATGGCAGAAGCTGGATTAGATACTCTTATTGTTGAAGATTTAAATGATGCACAAACTGGCGGGTATATTAATAAAGCTAAACGAATGTTTAGATCAGATAAGTTTAATAAAATAACTAGTAAAATTCCTCCTAGACTACTTGAAACTGCTAGTTATATTTATTGGACACGCGGTATCACGCCTTATCAACATATGAGAACTATAGTACAAATGACAGATTTCTTAGCTCGCTATGTAATGATCGAGTATGATGTAGAAGTAAAAGGAATGCCATTTGAAGAAGCTAAACATAAAGCAATTGATTCATTTGTATTATTTGATGAATTATTACTTCCTGCTTTAGAACTATTAGAATCTACAGGTACAACTTCATTTTTATCATATGCTCTACGTAATCAACGGGGAGCTACACAAGCAATTAAAGCTAGTCCAACATCAGTTGGGATTTCTGCAGTTATTCAAGATGCTACAGGTATACCTACATTAGGTAATCTCAATGCTGCTTGGGTTACTGGAGATATAACCCCTAATCTTTGGCAGTTTGATGATCTACTTGATGAAGCCACAAGTGCCACAGGATTTGAGGTAGTACGGTATTTCGGAGATATACTCGAGGAAGTATTAGATTAATCATCTCGTAATTCGATGGTCCAGCCATCTTCATTTGCAATATTCCTAACTAATCTAACAGCACTTTCTTCTTCTTTAGTATAGGGAATATCTGACTGATTTAAATGTTCATTTAAAAGTCTAGCTACAATAATCATTGCTTTTTTAAATTCAATTTTCATCTTCTTTTTCCTCTTCATGACTTAGTACTGCTTTAACACATGCAAATATAATTGCAATAACGAGTACAAAGATACCTATTGGAATAAGTACTGCTCCGCCTATAATAACGAATCCAATTGCTAGAATAATGAGTGCAGTATACATTATACTTTTTACGGTAAGATTTATAGTATCTGGCATTTTCTTATTAAGACCTGCTTTCTTGTATTCTCTACGTAATCTGTCTGCTATATTTATAGGTTCGTTTGGGTCCTTTTTTTTAGTCATGAGAATAGTGATTTAGGAATGTTAAGAGGTTCAGCTGATGGAGTTTTAGCTTCTGTATCATTAGAAGTTTCTTCTTCTAATTCTTTATTAGCTGCTGCTATACCTTCAGCTGTTATAGTATCTATACGTGCTTTTTTAATAGCTGCTTCTTTAGTTTTATTTTCAGTAGATTCATCTATATGGACTTTAGCTTTAATCTCCCCTTTCTCTTCAGGAGTAAGCTTACGTCCAAGTTTCTTCTCAGCTTCATGCATTTCTAGTTCTTCAGTACTGCGCCGTCTACCTGAAACACGTCCGTATTCCCATTTAGATCTACTATTAGTAGTAGTAGTAGCTTCTACCGGTATAGAAACTACTTCTTCTGATTGTTTCTTTTTAAGTGCTTCTCTTACTATAGATTCAATATCTATATCTATTTCTATTTTCATTCTTCCTCCTTATCTTCATCTACTGGAAAACGAATTTCTATTGACTCAAAATAGTCATTCACTTGAAGCCAGCCTTCTGTTTTACCTGTTTCTTCTTTTATTGGGCAAGTACGCATCCATTCCCAAAATTCACTTCTTTTTATTGACATTCTTTCTCCATATGTTTTAACCCCGGAAGTTACTCGCATCCTTTAGAGCTTCCGTTAATAGCGTTCCTTCATGCAATGCATGGGATGCTTGTAAGAGCTAATAGGTTGTGTGGTTTAATCCATAATGAGCAATCATTAATGCATCGGCTCTACCATCCAGTAGACCTCCACGTTTACCGTGTAGTTCTGCATTCGGATATAAGCCTTGAGCTATCTTAGCTACTTCTTTTTTGATAGCTTTACCTTTAACAGTTACTCCTATGTATTTTTGCCATATTTTAGGTGTAACTGTTCTAGGTACATCATCCCAAGTAAGTTCTGCAATAGTAGTAATCATTCCTACATTTTTACCAAATCCAAAATTAGATTTAGCTGACATGCCATGCATAGAATGTACATCTTCTATCCATATAATATGAGGAGGTGTTTTTGTTCCTTGCACACGTAATAACCAATCCCAAATATTGGTAGTACTTTTATTTTTTAAATCTAACAGGGCAACGCTGTCTGGACTCAGAGAGTCCAGTACAGCGATTGCCCCATTAGTCCCTGGGTCTATCCCTGCAATTAGCATGATAGCTCCTAGCTAAATAATGAACCTTGTTTGTCATTAGAAGTAGTTGTATTACTCATAATAGCTGCAGCTGAACTAACTTTTGTTTTGTTACTTTTATCAATAATGGCTCCAGTATTTTTGGCAGACCATTTATCGAACATAGTAGCTTCTGCATTCTTAGTGATTTCTTCAGCAGTTTTTCCATCGGCATTGCCAAAGAACTTACAGTTATTAACAGTACGAGATTCTCCTGTTGGTTCGTATTGTCCATTAGTACCTTTAGACATTTTGTCTTCAACTACTTGATGAACAGCTACTTTTACCGGTTTATTAACTAAAGCCATAACAACTGGACGTTCTGTTGGAGCTTCTTTCTTCAGCTCATTATTCCAGATGTTAATAGTTTTCTTCTCTGCACTTTCAATGCATTTAGCTAGGCTTTCACCTGTTGCTGCTACACATACAGAGTTAGCTAAAGAATAGCCTGGAAGAGGAAACTGCTTACCATCTTTTTCATAGTAAACTTTGTTACCTTTAGCTTTACCGGATCTAACCCAAAAAGTTTCTCGAAGTTCTTTACCTTCAGAATTTTCAAGAATAATATTGAAACTTTGGGCTTCTGATGCTGCTTGATTAAGATATACCATCTTAATAGTTGCGTCATATACACCAGATTCCCATGCAAATCCGCCACCTCCGACTCTCTCGATAGACTGCGTTTCTACATTTTTTGGTAATTCCCATTCACTCATAATTTATTTCCTTTCATATGAGATTAATATTTCTATGTCTCCCAACCCATAGTTATTGGGTTTTTCGCATAGAGTGTTGTTTTTCAAGGTATTCGTCTAATATTTTAGTAAATTCTTTAAGATTTGTGCCTGGTTTTCTTTTCAAAGTCTCTGCGGCTAATTCTTGTACTACTGTAAATCCTACTGCTACTGCGGAAAAAACCATATCTTGAATAAGATCATGTTTAGTCTTATCAGTATCCATTATGCCTCCTGATTTAAGGTATATAATAGCATATTTAGCTTTATTTATCAATGATTTAGACTTAGGGCAGCAGTAAAATACTACTGCCCTAATTTAGGAGGTCTAACATGTCTGCCTCTCTTCTATGACCGTGCGAACATAGAAGAAAGGACTAGTATTTTATAACCCTTCAGTTAAATAGTAACTATAGAAGAGGAGGACCCCATGTGGAAGGTACTATAGTGCTATCTGGTATAGAATATCATTTATAATATTCGTGTAAACGATTTATTACACTTTGGAGATTATTATCTATATAAGTCTCCTTCATATTCCACATCCCCATAGGGGCTCTCATTCGCTCATTAACGGTCTCTTTTGTAAGTCTGGTCTGATAGACATATTTGAATCCATTAGCCTTATCTTCGTCTGTAACGTTGTATAATTTAGATTTAGCCAATTTATCGTCTAATTTGGTTAATGGTAGCTTTTTAGTGGATATTACAGTAGTAAAGAAGCTCTCAATACCTTGATTCATTAGTGAGCCTTTAACCTTAACTAAGGTTTCATTAACCATTTCAGACTCATTAAGGATATCTGAGGTATGAGCTAAGAAAACAACATTCTTCGTAGATTTAGCTACTACCTGAGACATGAGTTGTTTCATAAATTGAGCATATTGACCCCAAGCTTGCATTGTATTAGTAGCATTAAGTACTTTAGTACTTTCATACATATCCATCAGATATGTAAGTGTATCAATTACAATAGTATGCACATCTTTATGTAATGGTTTTTCAGCTTCTTCAAAAGCTTGATATACTTGCATTGGGTCAGTAACTATTAATTCTTTAAATTTAGTTTTAAATGGCAATTTTTTACCATTTTCACAATTTAAGTACATTACACCTTCAGGTTTGTCTACAGCCATTAAACTAGCACTTTTACCTGAGCTAGATTTACCTGAAATCAGTACTAAATGGTTGTTATTCATAAGATATCCCTCTTTTAGTTAGTTCTCTACTTATTGATTTAACAGTACTATTTGTAAATTGATCTTCTGGTAATGGAACATCTAGAGAATTATTAAAACTTTCTAGTTTTTCTACAATTTCTCCAAGTTGCATACCTGCATCTACCATTACCATGCCATATCTATACAGATGATTGGCTCTATTTCCTTTTGATGTGTGAGTTTTGAACCACCTTTCAATATTCCCCACACCTGTAGCACTTATTTGTGCTTTAGTTTCATCAGAACGTTTAGTTTCTGGAATAAACATAGTGGCATCAATAATACTTCCTTCATTATATTCATAATGTCCTGGATGTGATGCCCATTTTCTAGCTATGTCTTTAGCGGCTTCATCTACAGGAAATGGTAACCATTCAAATACATTTGACATAAATCGAGAATATTCATTTGCAGATAATTTTAATCGGTGAGATATCGGTAAAATTAATCTAAATCTATTACAATCTGGAGAATGTCGTTTAGTTGTAGATATTAAAAAGGAATAGTCTTCTAATAAGATTTTAACTGTAGAAATACTTACATCTCCATCGCAATCTAGGATTAATAAATTAAATCCTGGAATAGCATTTTCACTTTTACGGTGTCCATTTATAAAAGCATGAGCTGTATAGTGGTACCCTTGAGCAGTTGTAAGCTTATGTAGTTGATTAAATGGAGGAGATTCAAGTTGATAGTCATAGGCTATATCTTTACTAATTGCAGTTATTAAACTATTTAAATCAGTTTCTATTAAGGTTTCACCTATAAAGAATTCGATATCATCAATAGCTCGTTTTTTAATAATAATATTATTTTTATAACCAAATGATGTAGCTAAAGTCATTAGATCTTTTCTTTGAGCTTCTGAACCTTTATAAAAAGGCAGTTCTTCAATTAGTTCATGTTGTGTAACTTCATTATCACAATCAGCTAAATAATGAGCTAATCGTTCATAAGGACCTTGTTTACGCATCAATAAATGAAAAGCTTCGCCTGAGTCTTCTATTACACTAATTGCGTAATTTAAATGATCTTCTGTTACATCTGGTGAATTATCAGAGAATGCATATGCACCTGCTAATTTTAAAGCTTTGTAATGTCTATGACACATTTCTGCTTTATGAAGAGCCATATGGTCTTTAAAATTATCTGCAGTTTCTTCACATGTCATTTGATATTTAATTAAATAAATAGAATTTTCTTTAGACATTTGTAATACAGGATTAAATGGTCTTTTAGCAAAATTCGTAAATGTTTGTTGAATCATATGAATATCGCTAGCTAAATTAATATCTACCATTTGAGCATAGCGTTCTTCAGCTGATGCATATTGAGTTCGATGACTGTCTACTGTGTAGCCAAATAGTAATCTACGTGCATACCCGGTTTCTAAGAATTGTTTAAATTCTTCTTCAACACGTCCACCATCTAAAAGTTTAGTTGGAGTACCAAACATCATTAAATTAGTAGGTGTATTTCCTGGTAATTCTTCTGATCTAATATTTTCTGCAGTATTCTTGATTAATTTTTGTTTAATTAAACCTATATCATACAGTTCTAAGAATGTGTTAAGTACATCTACATTAGCAGACATATTAGAACCAACTTCGTCTAGTTCTAAATTCATAGATCCTGCTGAAGCTAATAGTAGTTTTTCGCGCATTTGTTTAACAGCTGGTGAAGTACCACTATCAAAACTAAATGCTAGTTCTCCTAATCGGTCAAAATGATGTTGAAATCTATCCTTTTGAATCGCGTATTCTTCACTAAGAGGTAATATAGTTTGTCCACTAGTTACTCTTGCTTGTGCTCGTTCTTGAGCTAGAATTTCAATATTTTCTTCAGCCTTTCTAGGAAATACTGTATTTAAAAATTCTTTTTTAAAATGAGATACAAATTCACGTTCTAATATATTAGTAGAATGACCTTTACCGGTACCTGATACCATTAAATTTAATACATAAGTATTAACAGGTATAACATCTCGATCATTTGTTTGAATATTACAACGCATCATTGATGCTACTTTAGATATGTAATATCCAGTTAGAATACGAAAAAAATGTCGATTATCATTGTTTACTTTTCTAACAAGAATATCGACAATCTTTTCTGAAAATGGATGGTATTGTTTTTTTGTCATAAGGTAAGCCTATGTACTGCCCATAAACCAATATAAAATATAAGCATGGCTGTAACGGCAAAGAGAGAAAATATTCCCAGCAGTTCGTACCATGCTGGTATGTTAGTAATGTAGTAAGTTTGAGACACTACACCTTGTTGGGTATGAATTATAATAGTGAAGTCATCATTATTCATTGCCAGCTCGATCTTTTGCAAAAGCATCTCGACTACATGTTTGAGCTATAGAGAAATAATTTCTACCATCTGCGTAATTATCATCTATATATGGGCTCCATACGGATCTAACCATTTTTAATGCTGCCATCTTTAACGCGTATAGATGAGCTTTATTTTCCCAAGGAGATTCTTTTGCGTAATTATCCAGTGCTGTACATATTGTTGCCCAAGTACGAAAACAATCTAAAGGTGGTCCATACTTTTCTTCTCTATCTTGTATTATCTGATCGTCCGTCATTTCGTTGTCTTTCATTTTCAGCCTCCTTTAATTCTCTTGTAAATTGAATAGCTACGTCTACTAAAACTTGATCTGTAATGTCTCCTTCGTCAGACAATATAACTAGAATATATTCTAATTTTTTCATATTATTTAATGGCACATCATCATGCATCACTCACCTCCTTAACTTTTACCCATATAGAAGATTGGCACAAAAGTATGTCATGCCTAGCTTCTTTCTCCTCATCCGAATACAATGAAGCACATGAAAGACATTCAGACCAACCATCTTTGTTGTTCCAATAATCATAAGTATCAAGATCAGAACTCTTGTTCTTACTCTTGATAGCCCAAACATAATCACTCATCACTCACCTCATTTATTTCTTTAGTCATTAAAGTTACAAAATTAGCTGTTGAATCTATGTCTACAATTCCAAAATCACTAGCTTTATCTGGTTCAGATATCCACACAGGTGTATTAATTTTCATAATATGATTTTTGAAAGATGAGCCTATACAGTTTTGGCAAATTTCAAGAAATTCACCAACTGTAATTACTGTAGTAGTTGGTGTAAATGCTAAGTCTTCTGGATAACCGTGATAACTGTGTGGTATACCGGGGTATTTATCGTCATAGCCTTGATAAACAGATGATAATAGTACTGGTAAACCAGTTCGTTCTTTATTAAGTGTTTTAATTAAAGAACTTAAATTCATTTGATATTGCCCATGTTGTTTATACTTAGGAATACCTTTTTTTAATATTTTATGAATTTCTTTATCCATAACTTTCTCCTATAAAGTATGCCCTTGGGTGGATTTGAACCACCAACTACTGATCTAATCATCAGTTACTCTACCATTTGAGTTACAAGGGCAAAGTGACTAAGTCTCTGATCGGCCTAGGCCATATTTCTGTTGTATTATTTTTCTACTTTTTTCAGGTAAGTGATTCGGCTTGGGTTCTAATTTATCTGGACATGTAAATAGTTTTTTAAATATTTTATCTACTTCTTTTATGTATTCTGCATGATTGTAATATTCAATATTTATTTGTGAAACTAATTCTTTAAATTTTTTAATGTCATCTAGTTCATTAGCCATAATTTCACCTTTTAAAATAAACAGACGTACCTACGTCTGCATAAGTGTTGGCACTAAACTTTCTTTTTCTGTATACAAACACTATCGAAGCTGGGACGTAGGTACGCCCGCCCACACAATAATGGTTATATAACCATTATTTTCTTTGTTTATATTTTTTATTTGCCGCTCTTCTCCGGGCAATTCCGTAACATTGTTTTCCGCAATATTTAGCATCTATACTGGCTTTTATGGTTTTTTCATTACATACTATACAATTAATTTCATATTGTTTATGAACTGTATGTGTTCTTTTTATCCAAGGTTGAAGTCCTTTCCTTTCATATCTACCAGGTTTCTCTTTGTCATCTAATTTAAATCCATTCCATTTAATACGTTCAGATGGAGATAAACACCAATCTTCTTTATTTGTTTCGTTGTATAAATTTAAAGCTTCTTCATTTGATATTTCTTTTTTTAAAGTTCCATCACCCCTGTAAATTTTAATACCTAAGATCACAATCAATACCTCGTCTCATAAGATTAATCTTCCGTTAGCTCGCATAGTTTCTGCTTGAGTACAAATTCCAACAACGGGGCAATATTGACATGCTTTAACCTCTCCAGGTACTGTTTTAATTATACCAACATCACCGTCTGTTGATTTTTGTATTAAAGCTTCATCCATTGTACTGAAATTTTTAGTAGATCGGTCTACTTTATTTGGATTTTTATAATATTTATATTTAGTTTCAGAAGCCCAGAGTTCTTCATTAGTGCATTCTGGAAGTTCGTCTTGAGAAGCATCTGCAAGTCTTTGATAAAGTTCTATTTTCTGTTTAATCCAATGATCGGTTTCTTCGATACTCCATAATGGATATTCTTTTGTTAATACACGTTGTTGAGGGTATTTTTTTGCATCGGCTCTAGCTTTACTAGCTGACCAATCTGTAAATATATAATTTATATTAATAATATCTGATGTAATCTTATCCGGGCTTAACCATTTATAAATACTGCCTTGTTTAATATAATTATCTTTATTACTGTCGTAAATATAAGTCCAAACACTTGTAGATTTATAGTCATTTACTACTCCATTTAAGACTAAATCATACTTACCAGATACGATCATATTCATAACTTGCTTTTCAGCTCGTTGTTCTACGTATACAGGTAAATGATGGTCTTCTAGCTCTTCAGGAGCTTCAGGATTAACTCTAATATTGTCTACAACACTATCAGCTGCACCTAATAATTTAAGCGCTTCTAGCACATTATTACGATTTGACCATGCTCTTTCACAACCATCATGAATTGCTTGTCCCATTCTAGAAGCAACTAGATCAGCAACATCAACAGTTTTAGCTAGATTCTTATTCTGTTGGGTTAAGACAATTTGTCGAATTGATCTAAGTAATCCAGTAGCACTAATAACTTCAGAACGATCATCATAATCATAGTTATCGTGCATTAAAAATACTGCTAATGGTAATGGTATATTATTTTTATTTGTGTATTTAAATGCCATTAACTATCTCCCTTAAGTTTTATTGCAGTTTCTAATGCTGTCCATGCATATTTTTCTAAATCTGGTCTTTCGAAAAAATCAGTGTTATCTACTAAATCTTGTAAATTTTTAATTATAATATCTAAATCATTACGTTTTTGTTTTGATTTATCAATGTCACCGTATGTCATTACCATGTAATAACCTTTCTGTTTTAAGTTCTTTAAGTTTTTGTTTGTAATCAGCTCCTTTAGGAAGTGGACGTAATACAATTCCCGGCCAATCTTCAAAAGATGATGGTAAATATCCTCTTACTATAAAATCTCTAGGGTCTTCATGATGAAACTGGCATTCTTCAAAAGGTACGTCATACCATCTTTGAAGCCATTTGGCTTCTACCTCTTCATTTCCTATGCATAGGTATTTTTTAGGAGGGGAATAAGATTGTTCTGGTTCCCAGTCTTCTGGAAGCATACTTTTAACGTATCCCATTATATTTCCAGCTCCACATAATGATCTCCATCCTTATCTTTCTTGTATTCTCCGTGCCACTCATCCCCACATGTATCCCAAGTGTCATAATCTCGCACAATTATTTGCACATTATCTGGTGATCGTGGTGATATCCTATCTATTGCTCCATTAGATATGGAAAGAATTACTGTAGCAGTTGGATCAAATGGATTTTTACTCATAATTAGTGCTAAAGTATCTTTTGCTTCCCGTAGCTTATCAATATGGTCATGTTCTTCTTGGCCATAAGATGTCACTGATGTTGCCTCTTCCAGTTCTTCTATTACATATTTTAAAGCTTCCTGTTTGGTCATAATTATCTCCTAGCTATTGATATATACATTAGTAGTTGCTCTAGTAAGAGCTACATAAAATAATCGTGCTTTAGTTGTTGAATTACGACATTTATCTATATTACGTTTGTCGATAAATACAGCAGGAAAAGTACCTCCTTGAGCTTTATGAGTTGTTCCTGCAAATGGTGGTCGTAAGTCTGCTAAAGCATTTTTAATTTTATAAAAAGTTTGCCAATTTTCTGCTGTGTTATGTTTAATTGCAGTATCTTTATGAAGTTGTAAAATTTTATCTGCTAATCCTTTAGATTTAGGACTGAATACATTTTTTAAATTAGATTGTGTATATTTATTATAATCTCCTTCAAGAGTAATAGAATACCCAGGAATACTATATTGTTCTGTTTCTGTATAATGTTTAACATGAACTATTTCATTATTAGTTAATACAGTTTTATCATCTTGCATAACAGCACTATTAGCGATTAAACGTTCTCCTTCATAGAACGGTTGAATAGTATCTTCTAAGAAGTATGCAGCTTTACGAATCATATTATTGTAATTAATAGCTGATTCATTAGTATATGTACATAATGGTATATCTACTTCTGCCCCAGTTTTATAATCCATATATTTTTCTACAAATTTAGTTACAAAATCTGTATGAGATAGAACATGAATCCCTTCTTTATTATTATTTAAATAAGTTTCAATAATAGGTTCAGGTCCTCCATCAATATATTTTCTAAATTGTGTTGCTTTATCTAAAATAGGATTATCTAAAGCTTGACGATGAACGTGAGTTAAGGGAAAAGTCATTAAAGAACCGTCAAATATACTACATATATCAGTAGGTGGTGGGAGTTGAAAAGGATCTCCAACGAATAGTAGTTTTAAATTTCTATGTTGAACTATATCAACAATTGCTTGTAGAAATTTATTTCCAATCATTGAAGCTTCATCGAGAATTACAACTGATTCAAAAGGTATTTCACATATACCTACTTTTTTAAGAGTTTGTTTTCCCCATTTAGTAACACTAGGACGTAGTTTAAATAAAGCATGCCCTGTATATACAGGTTTGTTTACTATATCTTCTAAAACAGTTGCAGCTCTATGAGTAGTTGCACATAATGATATCGGCATATGTGGATTTTGTTGTTTAATTTTATTTATAACTTCTCCAATCACAGTAGTTTTACCAGTACCTGCTGCTCCAGTTAGTACTGTAATAACAGAGGATTTATGCATTGCAGGATCTAACAAATTAGCACATATGCCTTTGATAGCTTGCTGTTGATCAGGTGTGTACTTCATATATCTCCTTTAATGTTGATTTATTAGCTATTGGAATTAATTTATCCCAAGATTTACCAATCTCTAACATAGCACCCATTGGAACATCAGTTGATCTAATTGCATCATCATCATTCCATTCCATTTCTTCAATAAGAACATCATTTAAAAATTTAATATGTTCAGGTGTATTTTTTATAATAAAATATGCCGCATCGTGAATCATATTACAGGGAAGAATATCTTCTCCATATCCTGCTTCTTCGATACGTTTATTAGTGGCATTCACTGCTCTATTGAGTAGCATGCCCCACGATTGCGTTATTGCATTGTTAGCACTACGAGCTTCCTTATCTGCTTCATAAGGAGTTTTAGAGTTTCCTAAAACACATTTGGAAATTATAGGAGTTTTTAATTTAAGTCCAAATGCACATTCTACATAGCCATGTTTTTCCATAAATTCTTTATTTTTAACATTAAATTCACCGGATACTTTATATAATTCATGAAAAGCATCATAGATTTGTTTAGCCTGGTCTTTAGGAAATCCAGTTCGTTTATGCAAAGTATGAGCTGTGCCCATATATTGTAGGGCAAAGGTAGGACCTTTAGACTTACGTCTTAGTTCGGGGTATTTAGTAGTTATGGAGTTAATTACCCCAGCTATATATTGTTCTTTTGTCATGGTAATTTCCATGGGCCCTCCAAATGTTTATTCATCCAATTATCAATTTGAGTAATGGACCATAATGATAAATTATCAATAGTTTCGTGTTTAGGGAAATGCTGAGTTTCTATTAAAGTAATAATCTGTTGTGTGGATAGCTGAGTGTATTGCACTAATGTTTTTAATCTGATATGAGTATTAATTTTATCGAGAGGTACTTTTTCTTCTTCATCTAAATAGGACTTCATGACAGAGGAAAGAAGAGCTTTTTTCACAGGTCTTGATTTATAAGGAGCTCTAGGGCGCAAACATCTAATATTATGTTTTGGGTTTTCTTTTATAATTGCAGTGTATTCAGCTTGTTCAGCTTCTAATCTTGTATCAAACCATTCAACAGTAATTGTTGTAATTTTTTCATACCAATGTGAGGATAATCTATGTTGTCCTAATCGTTGTACGGCTGATAGAGAAACACCAACATAAAGCAACATTTGGTTACTTGCAAAATGTCTGTATAAACACGTGCGTTTATTCACAGCAGTATTCTCCTTTATCATTTATCCAAAATGTAGTTGCTGTTTCTGCTTTAGATAGAGCAGCAGTAATATCTGGCATTTGATCTGAAAAATATCTGTAAGCTCTCATAGAATGCCCATCCATACCATCGGTATAGACTTTAATTCTATTAGGATCTCTACTTAATATTGCTCCAATACGTTCTTCAAGAGCAGAAAAATCTGCTCCTGCAAATAGCCAACCATCAGGAGCTACAATACAGCTCTTGATTAGTTTGCCCATAGGCCCATGAGCGGGAAGATTGGTCAAGTTAGGTGAGTTACTTGCCAATCTCCCAGATTGAGTACCACCAAGTTTAAGATTTCCATGTAAGAAATCTTTTTCTTTCATAAATGCTTTAATAAATGTACCGTTAATTTTGTTTATATCTGCTAGTTCTAAAACAAAATTTAATAACTCTAAAATATCGTTATCTGTTGTATGATTTATAAGATTTTTTAATGCATCTGCATTAGTAGCAGGCGCTCCTGATTTTGTTTTATCTATAATAGGTAAATTTAAATGATCAAATAAAAGAGTACTTAATTGTTGATGACTACTTGGATTAAATACTACATCATCGAAATTTTCTATTGGTTTAACTATTTTTTTTAATTTTGAATTAGCTAATTTCCATGCATTTGTTTTAAGAATTTTATTATATTTTTTAATATGAGAATTTTCTTGTATTTGTTCACCTAATATTTTAGCTTTTACACGTAAAATACTATGTACTTCATCTACGCGTGTAGAATCCATAGGTAATCCTACTAACATCATTTTTAATAATGTAGATAGACTAGGATGGAATATTTTTTTATAAGGTTGAGAATTTAATTCATTATGAAATTTTTCCCAACTATAAAAAGTAGCTAATGCATCTATAAGATTATATTTTAATATTTCTTTTTTAGAATATTTACTAAGATTATGCAGCTCTAATGCGTAGTTACCTACGTATTCTAAAGCAATATTTTTTAAACCAATAGCACTACCAGTAGTAGCATTTTTAGCTAAATAAGCCATGATCATAGTGTCGTCAAAGTTCTTGAAGTAACCAAGACCTTTGAGCATGCCATTATAATCTGTTTGATGTTTCATCCATAAATGTCTAATAAGTAATTTTGCATCAAATAATCCATTATGAAATATTAATTTACCTTTATAAGATTCAAAGAATTTTTTAAGATAATAAATACCAGTAATAGATAGATCTATAGCAATGCCATGATGTTTAGACCAAGCAAAGGAAATTGATATAATTTTATCTTTGAGATCAAGTCCTGTAGTTTCAATATCTGTAGCTAATACCGGATATTGGTACAGTGAATCTAAAAGTTCTCGATCAGATCCATACTGGAATCCATATTCTTCATGTTGAATTAATAAAGTAGCTTTAATACCAGTAATGGTTTTAATACCTATATCAATAAAACGAATATTATCAGGTTGTTTAAATAAAGATTTATAATTAGGAACATATACACATTGATATGTTTCATATCCAGTATGTTTACCTGGTAATACAGTACTATAATGATCAGCTACTTTTAATACTTTAGTAATAAACTTAAAATAATTACTATCAGCTATAATTAATTTAGATACACTTTTTGGAATTTTACTAATTAGTTTATCTAAGTAGGCTTTAGCTGTTTTAGCTATAATTTTTGTAGGAGTGTTATATAGTAAAGGAAGAATTAGTACTGTATCTTTAGGAATTCCATTTTTACTTAATTTATTTAAATAGTAAGTATGGAGTTCCGGCATATTAATAGCATCTTCTTTAATAAGCAAAACAGTAGAAATTTCTGACATAATAATTTCCTAATATAAAGTAGGCAGAGTCATGAGCTACGCATTTGTATCTGTGACTCTTTTAAGGGCGCATAACCTAGGATTAGCTCTTCACCCACCGTTTTATTTATTAATATAAACAGTTTCTCCAATATCAGATGGAGCATGATTAGTTGTACACACCCATATAATTGGGCAATCTATTGGTTTTAAATTTGATTCTCCTTCTAAATCAGTAAAATATATTAATGCTTGAGTAGGATGTTCTTGTACATAATCTAAAACAGGTTGAAAACTAGTTCCTCCTCCTCCGGCAAATTCTAAATCCATAATATTTGTACTTTGATCTACATCATGTATTTGATGAATTACAGAATCACAATCAATAATAGTCATTCTTTCAGGATTAAATACTTGTTGAATACCTTGTATTTCACTAAGCATTTCTTTAAGTTCATCATCTTCGATACTTCCACTAGTATCTATTGCAAAAGTTAAATTACCTAAGCTATAACTATGTAAGCTAGGTAAATAAACAGGTGATGCATATCTTCTATTACGTCTAGCCCAGGAATATTCTTCTTTAACTCTTCGATCTAAAAATTTATGTAATATAACTTGCCAGGGTAATTTAGGATTTAATAATTCATCTATTCTTCGTAAGATTTCATCAGGAATTAATCCTTTTTTATCTTCTCCGGCTATTTGTGCTTGAGTTCGAGCTCGAACAATAACGTTAGTACTAGGTGAACCGAGACTATTATCGTCAGGTGCACCATCTTCATTTAGATCTAACATTAAAGTGTTAGTATCGAAATCTTTTTTATCTTTAATTAATTCGTCATATACCTTATCTGTAGACCAAGTATGATCATATTTAGGATCTAGTAAACCTCCTACTGGGATTTCAAATCCTGCTTTTGTAAGCATGTGATTAATAATATAATCACCTGCACAATTCCAGATAATATGGTCTCTATTTCCTCTACGAGATAAATGTTGAAAAGCTACATGCCAGCATTCATGAGCTATTAATCCAGCAAACTGAGCAACAGATTGTCCTTTAATAAATTCAGGATTATATCTAATGGTGTACCCATTAACATCTGCTGTTGGAACATTAGGAGTAATTACATGTTTAAGACTAAGAGCTATAGTAGATATAAATGCTGATCTAGTCATTAGTTCTATCTTAGCTTTAAGTAACTTTCCTTCTAGATCTGTGGACATTAACTACCTCCTTTCGCTTCTCTTCTCTGGTTTACTCGTCAACCATGGCTCGCTTGTTACATTTGGTTTTCTAACATCGTCTGACTCGCTACTGGCAATTGGATTTTTTATGCCTCCTGACTCGCTCCTTTATTCCGGTTTTCTAAAAAACATTGACTCGCTCCATCGTTCTGGTTTACTGCCGCTGACTGGCTCGCTTGTTATTTCCGGTTTACTAATCTGGAATGACTCG
>VTLG01004547.1_pt1 | contig 18610 bp, 19 predicted proteins | sample 4694571 | NCBI WGS metagenome assembly VTLG01 (sample SAMN12604809, study PRJNA352737) | marine metagenome | biome: ENVO:00000447; feature: ENVO:00000209|ENVO:00000569|ENVO:01000036; material: ENVO:00002151; isolation source: viral sequences binned using virsorter ...
TTGGGTATGCTGGTGGTACTGATTTAAGAAATAAGATGTCTAAGTTAATGTTTAAACTTGCTAATGGAACTATTACTGAAGAAGAAATGATTGAATTAAGAAATATAGAAAGTGCTTCTGGTTTTTCTACAGCTCAAGGAAAAGCTCAAGGCGGAAGAATTGGGTATCGACGTGGAAGAATGGCACCTTATGCAGGAGGAGAAGGAGACATAGGATTGGAACGTGCAGAAGACATGGATCCAGCTACAGGCACATTAACGGAAGGTGATATAGGTATAAGCGCAGAGACAGTTCCTTTCGAACATGAAGGAGCACAAGTACAAGATAAATCAAGATTATTAGGAATTGTTAAAAAATTAGTGATGGAGGGAACAGCACCTGGTCTAGCTATTCAACTAGCAAAAAAAATGATAGCAAGATTTAAGACAGAAGAAGTTCCAGAAGAACTTAAAAGTCTATTAGAAGGTGTGCGTCCAGAAAGACCAGATCCAGAATTAGTTCCAATACCAGACTGGCCACCGAGACTACCTCCAAGAGTACCAGACTGGCCACCGAGACTACCTCCAAGAAATGTTCCGAAATGGGAACAAGCAGAAGAGATGGAAAAATTTATGATGAACAAAGGCGGAAGAATCGGAGCTCAAGAAGGTGGCCTAATGAATTTAGGTGGCATGGAAAAAGATTATAGAAACGATGGAGGTTTCGTACCCATTGGAGAGTATGAAAAAAAAGATGATGTACCTGCAAGATTAAGTAAAAATGAATTTGTATTTACAGCGGATGCTGTAAGAGGCGCAGGCGGTGGAGACATTGACAAGGGCGCAGAGATTATGGAGAATGTTATGAAAAATTTAGAACAAGGTGGTCAAATATCTGAAGAGTCGCAAGGTTTAGGTGGCGCTCAAGAGATGTTTGATGTATCAGAGAGATTAAGCGAGGTAGTATGACAACTGAATTAGATAACCTAGCAAAGAAAAACACAGAGCAAAAAATAAAAGGAGCGTATAAAAACTTAGCTATTAAAAAACATAATATTAAAGCTGCTCTAAAAGCTAATAAGGCAGACCCTGAAGAGCCGGGTTGGTTTGGAACTAAAAGAAGCAAATCTCTTAGAAAAAAATTAAACAAAATAAACAAAACGGATAAATGGATGGAGAAACAACATGATAAATTAATAGATCATGGAGTATGGAGTAAGAAAAATAGAAAAGGTTCTGGAGTTGCTACACTTGAAAAAAAAGACATTATCAAAAAAGGATTTCCATCAAAAGCAAAAATGGATATTGATGTTCATAGACCAAACTTTCCAAGAAAAAAGAAACAAGGCGGAGGAATAGCTTTACGTGGATTAGGAAGAGCATTTCTTAAAGGAGGAAGAGCATAATGGCTGTAACACAACAACAACTTTTACCAGCACCGTTTTTAACGGATGTTACAAAAACCTATGCAAAAGATCTAGGAGCTTTAACTGCTGCACCTTTAGATACTAGTCAATTTGCACCACAAGTTGCCGGTCAAGACCCCCTTCAAACACAAGCATATAATTTAGCAGGTGCAGGGATTGGTGCGTATCAACCTTATCTAACGCAAGCTGGAGCTTATACAGGACCTGGAAGTCAAGCAGCTTTCATGTCTCCGTATCAACAGGATGTCATTGATACCACAATGCAACAATATGATACTCAAGCCGCTAAAGGATTAACCGGAATAGGTCAAATGGCAGCACGATCTGGAAACTTAGGTGGAGGACGTGAAGGAGTAATGAGATCAGAATATCAAACAGAATCAGATTTAAAAAGAGCAGCGTTATTGGCTCAACTACAACAACAAGGTTTTGGTCAAGCACAAACAGCAGCCCAACAAGCATACGCAAATCAAATGCAAATGGGTCAAGGGATTCAACAATTTCAAGGAGCAGACGTAGCATCATTGGGTCAAATGGGCGCGACTCAACAAGCACAGGCGCAAGCTCAATTGGATGCGACTAGAGAAAGGGAAAGACTTGAAGCTTACGAACCTTATGAAAGACTAGGTTATCTAGGTAGTGGATTAGGTTCTATGTTGTCAGGTTATCCTGCTCAATTCCAATCTTCAGTAGCACCTAACCCGACACCGTTGCAAACTGCGCTAGGTATAGCGTCTGTTGGTGGTGGAGTATTAGGTAATCTTTATGGTAACCAAGGCGCACCTTGGATGCCAGGGTGGCAAAAACCATGAAAACTTTAAGTAGACCCATGTTCAGAAGAGGCGGAAGTACTGGAGAAGGTATTACTTCAGGATTGAGACAAGGATATAAAAGAGGAAGAGTAGTAGAACCTGGTGGGTATCAAGGAGATGAAGATCCTAATAAATTTATGAATCTAATGAGAGGAGTTGATCCCGCTTGGAAAAAGTTTCAAGAACACATGGGCCCTAGACCACGGAGCACGAACTTTAATGATTTTTTAATTAACTTTGGATTAGATATAGCAAGTAGACCTCCTCAAGGGGGTTTATTATCCACAGCTGCAGCATCAGCTAAAGACCCCTTTGCACAATTTCAACAAAGAAAAGCTTATGAAGAAGCAGCTCCGAGAGAAGAGAAAAAAGATTTCCTGAACACTTACATGACTTCAATGGCACAAATGTTAGGTGGAGAATCAGCGGCTAATATTTATAAACATGGTGATCTGGCGGCGAAAGCATTAGACATGCAAAATAAAATAAATGCTCACAATGATGCGTGGAAAGAAGACTTCACAACAGAAGAGAAATTAGCATGGGACCGGGAAAAGAAAAATCTTAATATACAAATGGATAAGTTTCACGAGACTACGGGGATAGATTTGGAATTCATTATGACTAAATTAGGGGACGAGGGCATGGCCCGGATACAAAATGAATTTAGAACACTGATAGCAAAGGATGAAACTCTTATGGTGTTAGAAGATGGTACACCAGCGATGGATCCAGACGATCCTACTGCCCAGCTCACAGTTTCAGAATATTATAAACTTGAAGAAAATCATGGCAAATTGGAATTCAAAATATTGCAAATGATTGGAAGAAAATTACTTGAACTACAACGAGACATGGAAGAGGAACACAAAGATAAAACATATGGATGGACGCATGCTGAAGGTGGAAGAGCTGGTTATGTTGGAGGAAAATTAGTAGAACAAATGGACGTAGATGTTATGACACCTAAAGGTGAGATGGCTATGCAAGAAACAGTTGAAGAAGGCGTAGAACCTGATCAACTTTCATATGAAGAACTAAGAGCCAGACTACCGGTAGAAATTACAGATGATATTATTCGTCTTATGGTAAGTAGTGCTGACGCTTTAGCCGACTTTGCACAGATTCAAACACAACAAGACGTTGATAATTTTAACGCTAAATATGGGGTCAACCTAGTCTTACCATCGGAGGCGTAACATGGCTGAAGACAAAAGAACTCTTTGGAGCGATCTTAAAAAAAACATTTTTGATGTAGGTCTTGGGGGAGATGTAACTCAAGGAGATACACGAGGCTACGGAAAAAAAGAAATAAGAGAAGATCTAGGATCTCAAGAATATCCTTTCTACACTAGACCTAAAAAGAAAAAGAAAGAAACCTATACGGATTTTGAAAAGCTTTTTATAGAAACTTCTGAAAGAGTTTTTCCAGTTAAAAAGAAACCAGTGAAGTATACGCAAGAGGGTGCATTCGATGCAATGTCTGCGTTAGGTTTCCTAGGAAATATACCTCAGGCTTACACTCTTGATAAACTTGCCAAGCAACAAAAATCAAAAAAGTTTCAACGAAAAAGAAAATATGTAGAAGGTTATACTGACATTGCTACCCAGCTTATGGCAGGAACTGGAAACTTTATTCAGTCTGCAAGTGAGTGGGCCTTAACTCCAATTGATTATGTATTTAGTACAGAATTTCAAGAAAAATTTAATAACTACATGGATGATAGTCTATCTTTTGCAGCGGAGGACCCTGAAACACTTCCTGGATCTATTTCTAAACTTATAGGTGAATATGCGATTCCTCTTTTTGTTGCTACTAAAATTAGAAGCGGAGCAATGCAATGGAGTGCATTAAAAAGACTTCAAGCTTATAACAAAACTCATAAAGGATCTAAGATTGCAACACGAATGGCAGAAGGCGCTTTCATACTCGGTTTTGCTGATGCATTTGTTGGAAGTGGCGGACGTCCGGATATGGACAGAGGTTTACCATGGGGAGCTTTAATAGGAAAGCCAACTAAAGGAAGAATTAATAAACCCATTGATACGAAAGGGTTAACGGGAAAAGAATTAGCTAAAGCTACTTTAATTAATAAAGTTAGATTCGCTAGAGAAGGAACTATGATTGGTGGTGGTTTTCCATTAGTTGGAAAAGTGGCTCAGCTGGGTATAAAACACATTGTAAAACCTCCTTTGCGTAAGGGAGTAGGACTGACTCTTGAAGGAGTAAGCGGAGCTTTTTCTACTGCTTCTTTTATTTTAGCAAAAACTCCTCTACTTAAAACAGGTGTACAAAACGTTGCTAAGTATACAAGAAACTGGACCGGTGCAACATTAGAAAAAGCAGTGGTCCCCTTGTTAACTGCAAATCTAAAAATGCCAACGATGAAAAATAAATCTTTCATCAGACAGCTTCCGCCGTTTGATAAATGGAAAATGATTCCAGAGACGACACCCGATAAAGGATTAAGAAGACTCAGAAAATTTCAAGATTTCTTAAGTTACTTTTCTTCCTTTGGTAAATACAACAATGCTTTAGGCACCCTAGATGAACAAGCAAAATTAATGATTAGATCTAAGGGTAAAAAAATGTTCAAAGTAATAGATGATATTAATGCAACTGCCTACAAACTTGCTGAAGCTTTTCAAAAAAGATACAACAGCAACATGACGTCTCCGGTGGGGGAAAAATATTTTGCCGATCAAATATTAGAATACTTAAAAGGTCAACTTAAAGGGGGCCTGAATGCTTTACCTAAAGAATTAAGATTCTTTGCTAAAGAACTGGATGATGAGTTTATAAAATTAAGAAAGCTTTATGCTGAGGCTCTACCTAAGTCTCAAAAATTTTCAGAATATAAAAAAATGTTATTAGATGATGTTAATAAATATCTAAGATCATCTTTTGCAACTTTTAGTAATCCTTTGGTTTTAGTTAACCCAAGAGATAAGATTAATGCTGTTACTTGGATTGTTAAAAATGTAGTTAAAAGAAATAAAGATTACAAGGAAGAAGCTATTAAAGCCTTTCCAAATGTAACGCGAGCCAGAGCCTATAAACTATATGGTAGAGCCATAATGCAAAATATTCTTCACACAGGGAGAACGGAAGGATCAGATCCTTTAGCAGCCATGCAAAAAATTGGCTTAAAACATCTTCGAGACGATAAATTTAAGTTCCTTAAAAAAGGAGAGCTTTTACCTGAAGCTATTAAAAAATTACTGGGTCATCAAAAAGATTTAAAAGGTCAACTGGGTAACACAGGAATGGAAATGGTATCCGAACTGGTTACCAAAAATCAATACGATAAAATGGCCCGATACATGTTGAAGAATAGACTCGCATTTAAAACAGAAGCTGCAGCTATTCCTTATATAGTTGGCGCCAAACAAATTTTTAAAATCCCAAGACTAGGGGTTCTTCCAAGTGAAATGCTAGGCTTATATGTTTCTCCTCAAATGAAGAGAACACTAGAAGGAGTAGGAGGAGCACTTGATAAACTAATTGACATTGCAATCTGGAGACATGCTTTACAATTTAAAGTCATGACTCAAATGGGTAAGACGGTTTTCTCTCCACAAACACAAGTTCGTAACGTAGAAGCGTCTGCTTTATTTCCTTTAGTTAATATGCACATAGGAGGAAGAGCGAGCGTAATTGATTCAATGAAGATCGTATGGAGAGATATATTTCCAGCTCCTGGAAAAGTAAATACCAAAAAATTTTATGATGCCATTGAGAAAGAAGTGAGATTAGGAACCATGGATGAAAACGTAATCGCAGCTGAGATTCAAGCAGTAATTAAAGATATAAATAAAGGTGCCATCAATACTCTTGATGAACTTTTTCAAAGATTCCAGGATACTAAATTTGTTAAGAATGCTAGCAGAGTTTATGCAGGTGGTGATAACATGTGGAAATGGTATGGAAGACACTGGGTTAAATCTCAGCTTGGTTCCATTTTTCCGGAGAGAAAAGCTTTAACAGATTATATGAGATACATGGGACAATATGTTAATGAAGATGATATGTTGACAGGAGCTAAAAAAACATTTGATGATTTATTGGATGACGCTTCTGCATGGGAGATCAGAAATACTTACCCAACGTACAGTAAGGTACCACAATTTATTAAAGACATTAGAAAGATTCCTTTCTTTGGAAACTTCGTATCGTTCCAAGCTGAAATATTAAGAACAGGAATGAATATAATGAACGTTGGTTTAAAACAAGCAGCCCATTCTAATCCTAGAATAAGACAGATGGGACTTCGTAGATTAATGGGAGCCTCTCTAGGTTTCTACGGCTACGGTGCAGGTTTATACTATGGGGCATTATGGTTAACCGGATCAAGTGCAGAACAATGGGATGCATGGAAAAGATCCTTTGCAGCTGATTGGGACAAAGCATCTAACATTATTCCTATAACAGATTGGGAAAAAGGAAAAGCAAAAGGAATTAACTTTTCCTATTTCAGTCCTTATGATGTGTTACAAAAACCAGTTGAAGCAGCTTTAATGAAAGCCGCAGAACAGGGTTTAAATCCACAAGAAACAGAAGACTATGTATTAAGTATAATGTTTGCAAAAGATGGACCAATCATGACCCTAATGGATCCCTTTATTTCAGAACAAATTGGACTCGAAAAAATTCAAGACATCATGCCACCAGGATACTTAATGGGGGGTAGAGGTGGTGTCACGGCTACAGGGTCAAAAATATATTCACCTTCCGATAGTCTAAGTGTTAAATTTACAAAAGCCTATGATCATATCTGGCAAGGTATAGAACCCGGAGTAATAACCTCTGGAGAAAAAGTTATCAAAGGAATGTTTTCTGATGTTAAAAAAGGAGGACAACCTGTCTCTCTTAGAGATGAGTTACTTGCATTGATGGCCGGTATTAGAATTATAGACATCGATGTATCCAACTCTTTATCGTATAAAGCTGGTCAATTTAGTGCATTAATGAGAGCAGTTGATGATACGGAAAAAATATATTCTGCTGTAGATTATATAAATAGAGGACCAGAAGTTATTGAAAAAGAATTTGAACAGATGCAAGAGGAGGCATTCATAATTCAAAAAGACATGTATAATATTATTCAAGATGCATTACAATTAGATCTAGATGAATCGGATATTAAAAAAATATTAAAAGATGCTCAGATGCCTAAGAAAAGAATAAGAAAATTAATGAATGGAGAATTCATTCCCGCTAACTTCTCGGACGCTAGATTTAAAAAGAAAGTTAAGATTTTAGAACAGCAAGCTGCACGACTGACTAAAGAGGATCCAGATTTAAAATTCTATTTAGATCAGGACTATGCATATCCAAAATCTAAATTAAAAGACATTCAATATAAATGGAAAGGCAAGTCTTTAAAAACAGAACCTGTAGAAGAAAAACCAGGGCTAATTAAAAGGGGAATTAAAAAAATCTGGTCTAATGTAAATCCTTTAAAAGGATTCCAGAACTTCGGAGATATAATGAGCAGAGGAGACCAATCTAAAATAGAGACACCCCCTCTAGGACCAACACCGCAGCCAAGTAAACTATTAAGTCAAAAACCTCAGGTAGATCCAATTACTAACTTGACAGGGACAGAGACTGCAGTACTATCTCCAACAGAAAAAGTAATTGCGGGGAGGACGTAATGGCAAGACCAAACGCTCTACAAAAAATTGAATCGCATGAGAAGCTTTGCCGGATCATGCAAAAACTAACCCATAAAAAGATTCATTCAATAGAAGAGCGAGTAAAAAGACTTGAGAAAATATTACTTACATGCACAGGAGCATTGATTGCTAGCATGGCCTATTTAATATTTAGTTTGGCGACCTATATCAAATTTTAAATGAAATTATCTAAGAACTTTAGCTTGGCAGAGCTGACCAAGAGCCAGACAGCCACAAGGATGGGCCTTGACAATAACCCTAGTGAGGATGAGCAGGAGAACCTAAGATTGCTCTGTGAGAGGGTCCTACAGCCCGTTAGAGACCACTTTAATCACACAGTCACCATTTCCAGCGGATATCGCAACGAAATCCTGTCAAATAAGATAGGTAGTTCAAGCAAATCGCAACACTGCAAGGGAGAGGCGGCTGATTTTGAGATTTTTGGCATTGCAAATAACGAAGTAGCTGACTGGATCAAGGAAAATCTTATGTTTGATCAATTAATTCTCGAGTACTTTGAACCTGGCCAACCGAACTCGGGGTGGGTCCACGTAAGTTATAAGAAAGAGATAAACAGTAATAGAAAAGAATATCTAATGGCCTTTAAAGATGACAATGGAAAAACAAAATATAAACCGATCCTGGGCCTCTCAACTGACAGATACGTAAAATAGAAATTCTGCGCGCGTCACGTGTATATCCTACTAAATCCATGATTTAAGATCTTCACCCAAAACCTCTGAAGCTATATTAATTTTCTTTCGTAAAGATTTTACAATCTTTTCATCAACCGTATCTTCGGCATTAATGTCTACATAAGTAACAGATTTCTTTTGCCCGATTCGGTGCGCACGGTCCTCGGACTGTAATCGCTTCTCTAGGTCATATCCGTTAGAATAGTAAATTACGGTGTTTGCAGCTGTCAGAGTAAGGCCATAGCCGCCCGTAGAAGGGGTGCCAACAAGAAACCGGCACTTAGGGTTGGACTGAAATTTCTCTCTATTAGGGTCTCGTTCACTTTGAGGAGTTAGCCCATAATAATCAACCACGGACCCCGGACCATAGACTTTAACAATTTCTTTAATTATATCTTTTATATCCCATTGGTAATGAGCCCATATAATGGCCTTACCTTCAGTTTCTTCTAATATATCCATTAATTCACCAATTCTGTTATTTGGAATTCTTTGAGTAGTGCCATCATCCGCAGTAAAATGACCACATGTAATTTGATGAAGTCTCATTAATTGAGTTAGAGCGTTAACAGTAGTTACTTTTTTTCCATTTAAAGTAGCCAATGCTTCTTTTCTCATTTGCTCATAAAGTTTTCTTTGATCTGGAGATAAAGTAATTTGTCTTTTAATAAAGATCTTGTCTGGTAAATCTAAGCAATCCTCTTTTAGGACTCGGTAAGAAAAGCCTTTAAGTTGATCAGACAATTCCCCAAGATTCTTAAATTTGTCTACTACTTGAATAGATCTCCCATGCATGTGCAAGACTTTCATTTCTGCGTATCTATTTCTAAAAGCATAATAGGAACTAAAGTCTAATAACCATGAACTTAAAAACTGACATTGACTATATAAATCCAATGGATTTTTTGTAACAGGAGATCCTGTCATTATTCTTCTATATTTAGCTTTAGAAGAAAGCCTAACAATATTTTTGGTTCTATGTGCTTTAGGATTTTTAATAGTAGTACTTTCATCAACAACCATTAAGGTATTATGGCAAGATAAAAATTTTGATGCAAAATCTGCTCCTTTTTGAGTACTGAAAGCTTCAACATTCATAATTAAAATATGTAGAGATTCTTCTACTTCAAAAAGCGTTTCTAATTTTTCTCTTTGTGTTTTTGTAATATTTGCTTGCCACAGTATGGTCACATTCTCTATATGCTCTGGTAAATGAGTTGGAAGTTCTTGATTATACCAAGTTCCTATTACTCCTTTAGGTGCAATAATTAAAAGGCCGTTTATCTTGCCTTTATCGTAAAGCATCGCAGCATTATCAATTAATACTTTTGTTTTACCCGTCCCCATTTCCATAAAATAAGCATAGGTTTCTCTATTCCACGATTTTTCTAACGCAGTTATTTGATGCGCATAAGGTTTGGTCTTAAATTTATAGTTCATAATATTCTTTCTAGTTGACAAGATAACAATTCAAACCTATATTGTCAAGTATGAAAGAAAATAATTTAGCAACAGTGTATGTTATTCAGGAAATTCCAGGGACAAAAGAAGGACGTCCTAAAATAAATATTTTAGGGGCTGCTGAATATGGTATATTTAAATTTTTATTACCAGAACTTTCACAAATAATTTTTTCTCCAGGTCCTTTAATTTTTAAATTAAGAAAATCTTTAAAAGACTTTGGTGCGAAAGATTATTTATTATTAACAGGTGATCCGGCAATTATAGGGGTAGCATGCTCCATTGTTTCGGACATTACAAATGGTAAATACAATTTATTAAAATGGGATAAACAAGAAAGAAAATATTATCCTATTACAATAGACTTATACGAGAAGGGAAAAATAGATGAGTAGTATTAATTTTGAAGAAGACCAAGCAAAGGTCATAACTAAAACAGAAAACATTCGATCGTTAGCTGATCAAGTTGAAAGATTAGAATCTTTACAAAGTAGACTTGAACTGCAAGAGGAGAATATGAAGAATACAAAAAAAGAATTAGAACATGTATCAGGAGAATTGATTCCAACCATGATGTCTGAGATGGGATTATCTCATCTTAAACTTATGGATGGATCTTCTGTAGATGTAAAACCAAATTATAGCGCCAACATCACTATAGCAAATAGAGAAGCGGCGTTTAACTGGCTTCGTAACAATGGACTAGGAGATATAATCAAAAATGAGATATCCGTGTCTTTTGGTCGTAACGAAGATAACAAGGCAGCTGATTATGCTGCTCTTGCACAAGAGCGTGGGTATCAACCGACACAAAAGTTGAAGGTTGAACCCATGACTCTTAAAGCGCTAGTCCGTGAGCGTATTGAGGCAGGTAAAGAACTGCCAACGGAACTTTTCAACGTTTTCGTTGGAAATAAAACAACAATAAAGAGGAAAAAATAAACATGAACCAAGTACAAAGAAAAGAAGAAGCAGGTGCATTGTCTACGAATTTATTCGAAGCTGATGCAAATGCAGGCTCTCAGAATATGACGCAAGAAGATCTTGCATTACCATTTCTGAAAGTTTTAGGACAATTATCTCCAGAGGTTAATAAACAGAATGCTAAGTTTATTAGTGGTGCAGAACCTGGAATGATTGTAAACAGCGTGACCAAAGAGCTTTATGATGGAGCCAAAGGTATAAATGTTATACCGGTCCATTATGAAAGACAGTATGTCGAATGGCAGGACAGAGGTCAATCTGGAAATGCTCCTGTAGCAATCCATAGTGCAGATAGTGATATTGTGAGTACAACTACTCGTGATAAATCTTGGAAGGATAGATTACCAAATGGTAATTATCTGGAAAATACTGCAAATCATTTTGTGATTCTTATGGGTAAAAGTCCATCCACAGCTTTGATATCTATGAAGGCTACTCAATTAAAGATTAGTCGTAAATGGAACTCAATCATGATGGGTCTTAAGCTACAAGGTAAAAATGGCTTATTCACACCACCAACATATAGCCACATTTATAATCTAAAAACAGTTCAGATGTCGAATGACAAAGGAACATGGTTTGGATGGGATGTATCTAAAGTTGGTCCGGTTACAGATAAAAGTGTTTACACGATTGCTAAAAGCTTTGCTGAAAAAAACAGCAGGGGTCAAGTAAAAGTTAAACACGGATCTGACGAATCAAAAAGCGATTCACCATATTAATCACTAACGCAAGTTAGTTCCTAGGATTGGGCGTGGAAGCGAGAGTGGAAGCGCCCAAGACAAAATTATGATAGAACGTATACAGAATTTTAAAAATATATTTAAGGGTTTAGAAAGAGCTCATGGTTGCACTAAAATAAGTTCACCAACTGAGAATGGTCTTAAGGTAAAAGGACAATCTTTTGTAGTAAGACAACCAGTAACAGACGAGCTTTGGTTAAAACATTTACAAGGAACTCAAAGTTTAGGAATTATTCCAATTAATGAAGATAATCAATGTGTATGGGGATGTGTAGATATAGATTCATACGCAGGATTTGATCATAAAAAATTAATAGATAAAATAAAAAATTATAATCTACCCTTGGTGGTGTGTAGATCAAAAAGTGGTGGAGCACACGTCTTTCTGTTTACCACAGAGTCGGTATCAGCAGAAAGAATGAGAGACAAACTTACAGAAATAAAAACATTACTAGGATATGGTGGATCAGAAGTCTTTCCAAAACAAATTCAATTAAAATCACAAGATGATACAGGAAATTTCCTTAACTTACCGTACTTTAATGGTGATGACACAACAAGATATGCCTTTCTTGAAAATGGGGATGCTGCTAGCCTAGATGGCTTTTATGGATTGTACCAACGTAATGTACAACAAGATATTACAAAAATTAAAATAGAAAGACCTAAATCAGAATATTCAGATGCACCACCATGCATAGAACTAATGGCTATGAATAAAATACCAGAAGGTGGAAGAAATAATGCATTGTTTCATTATGCTGTATATGCCAAAAAGAAATGGCCAGCAGAGTGGAAGAGTAGAACTACAATGTTTAACATTGCAGCGTCAGCAACTCCTTTGAGCGAGTCTGAAGTGGACATAATTAAAAGACAGCATGAAAAAAAAGATTGGGGTTATAAATGTAATGATGTTCCAATGTGTAATTTGTGTGATAAGAAATTATGTAGAGAAAGAAAATATGGTATTGGAGAAGAGATAGTATTTCCTGCACTGACAGACTTACAAAAAATTAAATTAGAAAAACCATACTACTATTTAAACGTAGATGGTGAACGACTACATCTGGAAAATGTTAAGTTTTTAAAACAACAAAGTTTGTTTCAAGAAGCATGTATGGAACAACTAGATTTTAAACCACCAACTGTTAAACCTAAAGACTGGGATATGATTATAAATCCACTGATGAAGAATCACGAACCTGTGGAAGCACCAGAAGGTGTAACGACAGGAGAACAATTAACAAATCATTTAGAAGAATTTTGTTTAAATAGACACATAGGTTCGGATGTTACAGACCTTAAGAAAGGAGGAGTATGGACTAATGGGGGATATCATCATTTTGTTTTTAGTATGTTTTATAGCAAATTTTTAGTGAGACAGAGATGGGAAATAAATTATCAACGTACAGCGCAAATGTTAAAGGATCATTGTAATTGTGATGATAAAAAAAGAGTAGGGAAAGAAAGAATTTCTGTTTTTACAGTAAAACAATTTGATAGGAAAAAAGAAGACTATGTTCAAAAAGAATTAAAACCGAAGGATGTGTTTTGAAAACAATAGTATTAGGACCACCAGGTACAGGAAAGACTACAACCTTATTAAATAAGGTAGATGATTATTTAAAAGAAACAGATCCGGATAGGATTGGCTACTTTGCTTTTACACAAAAAGCTGCCTATCATGCCAGAGACGAAGCAATTAAAAAATTTAATTTAACAGAAGACGATCTCCCATACTTTAGAACCTTACACTCACTAGCTTTTAGAAAACTTGGAATTAAAAAAGATCAAGTTATGCAATCCCGACACTATAAAGATCTTGGAAAAAAACTAGGATTTCCAGTCTCTTATGCAGAACATCAAGAAGATCATGGTATATTTACTTCGGATAGTGAGTATTTACAAATCATACAACTAGCACAACTTAGAAATATTACACCCGAACAACAGTATAATAAAAGAGAACATACGCAAGACTTAGAACTAGACAAACTACACATTATTCATAACGAATTAAAAAGATATAAAAAAGAATATAACTTAATTGACTTCAATGACATGATTCTAAATTTTATTAAGTCAGACTTATCTCCCAAATTTGATGTCATCTTTATTGATGAGGCACAAGACTTATCTTTAATGCAATGGGATATGACAAAAAATATTTGGAATAAAACTGAAGATACTTTTATTGCAGGCGATGATGATCAGGCTATTTTTAAATGGGCGGGAGCTGACGTAGATTCTTTTATAGCTTTACAAGATCAAATGATAAATCTTCCTTTAATACAATCACATAGAATACCTATTAAAGTTCATCAATTAGCAATGGGAATTATAAATAAAATTAAACATAGAATAGATAAAACATGGCAACCTAAAACTAATGAAGGAAGTTTACACCGACATTTTGATATTGACTCAGTAAATATGTCTTCGGGTGAGTGGTTGGTGCTAGCTCGAACCAAACATATGTTAAAAGAAATAGAAGATACTTTATATCGTAAAGGTTTATATTATGAAACTAGACATAAACGTAGCTATGAGAAAGATATTCAAGAAGCGGCCACAGACTGGGAACATTTACGTCAAGGACAGCTTCTATCTTATAAACAAATAGAAAAAATTTATGGATATATGTCTCCTAATCATAGAGATAAGACTTTGATGCATGGAATGACCAAAGGATCTTTTTATGGTATTGATCAAATAACTAAAGACTTTGGATTAAAAACTAAAAAAGTTTGGTTTGAAGCGTTTGATGATGCTGGTTCTCGACGAATAGAATATTTAAGAAAGATGAGAGCTAACGGAGAACAGTTAAATAAAAAACCAAGAATAGAATTATCCACAATACATGCAGCTAAAGGTGGTGAATCACAAAACGTAGTTCTTCTTACTGATCTTACTAAAACAACCTTAGACACTTATGAAAAAAATCCAGACGATGAAAATAGATTATTTTATGTGGGGGCAACACGAACAAAAGAAAATTTACACATTATAGAACCCAAACAATATAACAAAGGATTTATTATATGAAACCATACGACAAACAAATCGGTGGAACACACTATCAGAAATTTAAAATTCAGCCAAGTAAATTCGTAATCGAAAATGAGTTGCTATACCCGGAAGGATGCGTTATAAAATATATCTTGAGACACAGACTGAAAGGAAAAAGACAAGATTTAGAAAAAGCAATTCACTTTATAGAAATGATTATTGAAAGAGATTACACAGAAAAAAAAGATTTTTTAGAAGAAGCTGAAAAAGAAAAGAAAGAATTAGAGGAATCATATCAAGAATCAAAAAGACAAGCTGAAGAACGGAAATCCAACGAATGGATTAAAGGTTATAACAAATGGAAGAAAAATAAATGATACAACAACCACTTTTTAAACCACAAACAGAATGGTTACCACCAGAAAAATTTCCAGATCTATCGAAGTATGATGAAATTTCAATAGACCTGGAAACTAAAGATCCTAATTTAAATATAAGCAGAGGCTCTGGTTCTGTTGTAGGAGTAGGAGAAATCGTAGGAATAGCAGTAGCTGTTAAAGATTGGTGTGGTTATTATCCAATTGCTCACGAAGGTGGGGGCAACATGGATCGTAAAAAAGTCTTGAAATGGTTTCAAGGTGTATTAAATACACCAGCAATAAAAATCTTTCACAACGCCATGTATGACGTTTGTTGGATTAGGGCCCTAGGTTTAAGTATTAACGGTAAAATAGTCGACACAATGATAGCTTCGGCTTTGGTTGATGAAAATCAAATGCGTTATGACTTAAACAACTGTAGTAGACGATACACGGGAAAAGGAAAAAATGAAACAGATTTATATGCTGCTGCAAAAGATTGGGGTGTTGACGCCAAAGCAGAAATGTATAAACTACCTGCCATTTATGTTGGCGCATACGCAGAAAAAGATGCGGAGATAACTTTAGACCTTTGGCAAGAACTTAAAAAAGAAATAGCTCTTCAAGATATTAATTCAATTATGGATATGGAAACAGAATTGTTTCCCTGTTTAGTTGATATGAAATTTAAAGGGGTTCGCGTCGATGTGGAAGCAGCGCACAGATTGAAAACCACATTAGTTGAACAAGAAAAACAATCATTACAACAAATAAAAAAAGAAACAGGCATAGATACCCAAATATGGGCAGCAAGATCCATTGCACAAGTTTTTGATAAACTAAACTTAGACTACGACCGAACCGAGAAAACATCTGCTCCTTCCTTTACAAAAAACTTTTTAGCGAATCACCCCCACCCACTAGTGAAACAGATTGCCCGGGCTCGTGAAATAAACAAGGCCCATACCACCTTCATTGATACCATAATAAAACATTCTCACAAGGGAAGAATTCATGCAGAAATTAATCAATTAAGAGGAGACAACGGGGGCACAGTAACTGGAAGATTTAGTTATTCTAACCCGAACCTCCAGCAAATACCAGCACGAAACAAAGACCTTGGCCCACGGATCAGGGCTTTATTTATACCTGAGGAAGGCCATACATGGGGTTGTTTTGACTATTCTCAACAAGAGCCTAGGCTGGTAGTGCATTATGCAGTTTTACAGAATCTCTATGGAGTGGACGAAGTCTTGGAAGCGTACCAGAAAGGAAACGCCGATTTTCATGACATCGTGGCAGACATGGCAGAGATACCTAGATCGCAGGCCAAGACTATAAACCTTGGCCTGTTCTACGGTATGGGAAAAAATAAATTACAAGCTGAACTTGGTGTCTCGAAAGAAAAAGCTGAAGGATTATTCAGACGATATCATTCTAAAGTTCCATTTGTAAAACAACTTATGGATAATGTGATGCGTCGTGCAGAGGATTCCGGAAAAGTAAGAACTCTTCTAGGTCGTCTTTGTCGTTTCCATCTATGGGAACCAAATCAATTTGGGATCCATAAAGCATTACCCCATGATGCAGCACTTAGGGAACACGGACCAGGGATTAAACGTGCTTACACATACAAAGCATTAAATAAATTAATCCAAGGTAGCGCAGCTGACATGACAAAGAAAGCAATGATAGAACTACACAAAGAAGGTATCATACCACATATACAAGTGCATGATGAATTAGACATATCTGTCAAGGATAAATCACAAGCAGAACTAATAAAAAATATTATGGAAGACGCTGTAAATCTTGAAGTTCCTAATAAAGTAGACTATGAATCAGGCCCTAATTGGGGTACAATAAAATAAACAAGGAGATAATTATGGAAATGATAAGAGAAGCAATTGAACACATGTGGAAAGATCATAGAAAAGTTGTGATCGGTGCAGGTGTTGTAGTTATAATTTTGATAATCGCAGCACTATAAGAATTGTATGAGTTATGGCTTATCTAAATGCAAACATTCCTGTGATGTATTCACAGATCAGGAGAGAATATCTTTATGATCTTAAAAGTCATCATGGAGAAGTGGAAGACTGCATTATCTTTGGCCTGGCATCAATTACAGGGCGCCCTATACTCTTTCATGCAATTATGGAGAACGGTGCGGTATTCTATCGGCTACCAATCTCTGCGTTTATTCAAAGAGGATTTGATGCAAAAGAAGTTCCTAGATATAGGCTTGATGAACTGGTTCTATGGAATTGTTTTAGTTACTATCCTAGCATTACTTCTTTTGATATCCTAGACGGACAATCTGGAAAGTTTTTTGGAAAAGATAAGAAAACCCACCCGGGTGCATATCTTTTTACAGTTGACTGGGCACATCCAGAGAGTAATATAGTAGATACAGATCATTCTGAAATACCGCATGAACATAAGTGCGCCCACATTCTCGCTCTAGAGGATGGAAATTATGCAGCACAACCTAACAATCGTATCCTTTGGGATATACCTTCGTTTACTGTGAAAGACGAAGTTCCTGATTGGAAGGTTCAAACTTCTGAATGGAATGTAGAAGACACAGGTAAATGGAAAACAGAAGATACCGATAGGTACTTCTATAATATTGAGAAAAAAAATGACTGAACGATGGTGTAAAAAATGTAATAAAATGTGTCACTGCACACAAGCAGGTAGTGAGGAAGAATGCACTAACTGCGATTGTAAAGAACCTGAAAGAGAACCTGAAGGTCTTGTAATAGATGACACGGGAGAATGTGAATCATGCCAATAAAAAAATTAGTATTAATACTTTCCTTACTTGCATTTACTTCGTGTGTTGCAGTGGGACCTAGATGTACTTACACACAAGACGGAACTAAACTTTCATCTTGGATTTGGTTTACAAAAGAAATACCTGTGGACCTAAGTAAAGAGAATTGTAATTAATATGAATGATAGGATTATTGCGGCACTCTTGGCTATTCTCATCGCGCTCTCTGGCTGGAGTCTTACAACAACAGTCGGTCTTAAGTCAGATGTTGCAGTCCTTAAAGAAAAAGTATCGGGGATTGAAAATGAAATTCAGAATAGCAAAGCTTTTAAGGGCAAGAAGAAACGCAAGAAAAAGAAAACGAACGACTGAAAAGGGCATACAGGCTTTGATAATTGGCCTAGCATTACTTCTTCTTCTTTTAGTTGGATGTGAAAATGGAGCTAGACATTCGATAGAAATAACCGAACCCACAGACCATACTTCAGGTGACGACGGAGGAAAATTAAAGTATAAGATTATTTGGGGAAGTACAAAACACAATGACTAAACAACCTTTAACAATTTCAGAAGAAGCAAAAGTTCAGATGCCTATGAAGACGGTAGCTAGTTTGATCGCGATGGTCGCGATCGGAACCTGGGCTTTTTTCGGCGTTCAAGAAAAATTAAATCAACACTCAACAC
>VTLG01008045.1_pt1 | contig 18609 bp, 2 predicted proteins | sample 4694571 | NCBI WGS metagenome assembly VTLG01 (sample SAMN12604809, study PRJNA352737) | marine metagenome | biome: ENVO:00000447; feature: ENVO:00000209|ENVO:00000569|ENVO:01000036; material: ENVO:00002151; isolation source: viral sequences binned using virsorter ...
ACCACCATCAACTTCTATAGTTCTAACCCAACTATCAGAAAATGGTTTTAATTCAATACTTCCAATAAATTCAACCATATTAAATGGATTGACATTCTCAACTCTAGATGCTAATGGTTGATTAATCCAATCAACTTCTTCATAAGCAACAGTAATTAAATCACCAGTTTTTTGAACATTAGTATCTAATAACTCAAGATTTTGAGAAAAATCTGCTGTATCAACATTAGTTGTTAAATCTAATGCTAATTCTGGTGTCATAGACCAGAAATCTGAAGCAACATTTAACTCTCTAGCCTCAGAATTAATTGATACTCTCAAATCTGGATCATTACTATCTAAAAGTTCTGCATTTTTAAAATCATCAACAAAAAATCCAGTTTTAAATCTTGACAAACCATCAGCATCTTGAACTTGTAAAGTTTTTGTATCAAGTTCTAGTAAACTTAATGAAGTAACTTCTTCTAAAGTTTCTATTCTATCTTCAAGTCTACCAATATCTCTCATAGTATATCTGGTATTATCAGCAACTGTTATAATTGCATCATCAGGATTGTAAAGATAAGCAGGTAACTGAATTGTTGCAATTTCCATTGCATCACTAGTGCTTGGTGGAACTACAGGATTAGTTGATGATGTGCCTTGAATTACTGCTAAATTTCCTAAAGTATCTAAAATAACTCTATCAGCTCTAGGTAAGTAAAAATTATAACCTATAATTGAACTCTCATTTGGAGTTGCAACAAATGATGGGTTAAAAATATTTGCAAAAGTTCTATTCTTGAATGCAAAAGGTGATTCTGCACCAGTGTAAGTTGAAACTCTCGGTCTGAAATCAATCGTATCGGTTGCTCTTAATCCATCTTTTAATAATGGAATATCATTTGAAAATCTTTCCTCATCATATGATGCAACTGTGTAGAAATCACCAACGTCATTTGTTGGAACATCATAACGATCATATACAACTAAAACTTTTCTGGTTGCAGGTGGAAAATCAACTCTTCTTACAAGTCGTGAATAGTCATAAAATTGTTCTCTCTGACCCCTATCAAGTTCAAATCTATTAGTAATATTTAAGTTATTTCCAACAGTTATAAGTTGTAGTAATGTAGATATATTTGATTCGTCAAAATTACAAACTTCACCTTTTGCAAATTTAGTCGGTGTTAGATATACTATTTCAACTTCGGTTGCAGATATTAAAGCTGTTATCTGTGCAACAGCATCACTATTATCACCTATAATTTTTTCACCTACAATAGCTGTTGTATCTAAATTTAAACCAGATGGAAAAGTTAATTTATCAAGCACTGGTGAATTTTGATCTGTTGATTCAAATACACCCAATACCTTTGCCACATCTGGTTTATTTAATGATATCTCTCTATCTTCTACCCTTAAACCATAACCAGTTGCCTGATCCATTCCTGAAAGAGATGTATTAATTCCTACAGCAGTCTTAAGAACTTCTAATTTTTCACTTCTTATATAATTTTTTACTTTACTTTTCAATGCTTGTTTTTTAAGAGTTGATGATACAACAACATTTGTCTGACTAGCTGTTAGTCCATTTATAGTAACAGTTTGACCATCTGAACCTAGAACAAACTGATCTGCTGTTAAATCTTCAATTGATCCGTCGGAATAGTGAACAGAATATCTTTCAGCATCAAATCCTTCATAAAATGCACTTGAAATTCCACTGGCAGCAAGATCAAATGTTAATACACCAGACCCATCAGTGCTTTCTCCTGTTATATTTGTACCGACAGTTAGATTAGCAGCCGATAAATTAATGTCAGATACATTTCTATTACCTAATTCTGCATATAGTCCCCTATTTTCATTTAGATTTATGTTCGGAACACCAAATGCGAAAGTTGTAGTTGTTAGTGTAGTTGGAACTGCACCATTACACACACCTGCTATACTATTAACAGGTCCTACAGTTATTGAAAGTCCGTCTGTAGCAACACTTGTAACTCTATTAAATCTTTCAGTTGCTTCGTCTGGTAACTGATATCTAATAATTGTATCTGTTTTTATACCAGTAAAACTTCTACCAGCACATGTAGCAACCCCAGTTACACCAATATTTAATTTATCTACAATACTAAAACCAGTTGGAATTTTTCTTTGTAGAACAGTATCAGCAACAAAATCAGCTGCATATCCAGATACAGAAGATGCGTCTTGATAAACAGATTTAACATCTTGTATTCCGAAAGTTCTAACAGTTGCTATTGATCTTGATATCTCAGGATCTTCGTTAATAATTATTTGTTCACCTGCAACAAATACACCAGTAACTTGAGTTAGTTTAACAACCGAACCTGCATTACCTGCTGCTATCGCATATCCAGTCGCACCACTACTTAAACCTCTTACAAATGAAGTAACAGGAAGTTGAGTATTGCTTACAGATTGATTAAGTTCTAAACGAGTAAATGTTTGCATATCAAATAAATGCAAATCCCATTCAGTCGTATCTCCAGTATAAGATGCGTTAGATACAGCAAATGAATAAACTCTTGCCTGACCTACTAATTCACCTGTTCCAGCAGTATTTGAACCAGTTCTTTGATTGTATAATTCAACTACTTTAGTATCATAATTAATATTCGGTACAGGAGCACCAAAAACATTATTAACTCTTAAAATAGTTCCCATTTGATATGGAACTAAAGATGAATCAACTGTTTGTTTATCTCTTGGTTTGGGAACATCTATCATTGATACACCACCAAGAGTTACATCATATCCCTTTACATATGCCTTTCCAGCAGATACTTTAACACACATTAAATCATCTGATGGTGTATTTTGTTGATCTGTTACTTCATTTGATCTAAAAATACCTTCATTTGATATACCATCATTTAATGAATTAAAGACTTGAACATCGAATGGTGCTACTGAATAATTTCCAGATTCATCATATGTTCTTGTGGCAAAATAATCTCTTATTAAAGAATAGTCTGATTTTTTGACCATCTTTTTGATTTCACCTTCATCTATTCTTAAAAGTTCGATAAAGTTTGTATCATTAAAGTCTGTTAAACTTTTCTTTCCTAATGTTGTGGTTATTTTTAATCTATCAGCACCTGGTGCAGCAAAGTTTGAAAATCCTCTTGCATTATCATATAGAGAATCATCATTTTTAGCAGTAATTAACTGCTCATCAATGTTTAAACCAACTCTATATGATGGACTATTTGAATATGGATCTAAAACAATTTTATCTGTAGATACATCTACAAAATTTCCCCTAATAAAATATGTTCCAGAAGATATACCAACTGCAGAACCAATGGCAGAAGCACCAGTATCTACTAATGTAAGAACTGTTTCTCCTTCATTAATTGCAGTATTACCATAAGTAAAAGACTCTTGAACTATTAATTTTTCACCATCATCCAAATATGATATTTGATTATCATTTCCAGACTCCAAATATTTTACATATATTGTTAAATCATCTATTTCTGTGCCAGTTCCTACTAATTGATAACTATCAATTGTTAAAACAATACCAGAAGTCTGACCTTTTAATTTTAGACCAATCAACTGTTCTAAGTATAAGGTAACTGGAATACCTAAATGAGTTTCTAATATCCTTACTGAAAAGTATTGATTGTCATAATTAATATTACCAGGTATCACCATAGACCCATCTTTAAAGATGTGACTACCAAATGATTCAATTTGATTTTGAAGGATTGATTGAGACTGTGTTAATTCTCTTGCTTGAACAGGGAATCCTGGTTTAAATAGGACTTTGTAAAATTTATCTTCCTTATTAAAATCATCATAATAAGGACTTATATTTAAATTCGTTTTTTGTGGCATTTTTTAAAATTCCAAGATGATTTTAATGTCTTCCTTTTGTCTAGGGTTTCTAGTTACTAATGGTCGATTGTCCAAGTAAATTATTTCACCTGACTTTTTATTTATCTCAGGAGAAGCAAGACCATTTGTGAAGTTAACTCCCAAAGATATTACCTTGTTTCCTGATGGATTAGTACTTATTCCAGTAAAGTTTTGATCTACAGTAGCAGAAAATCCACTTGTGGATATTATACTTTCAGCCGAAGATTCAAATGCTAAAACTTTAGACCCAGTTGTAATTCCAACATAATCTGTCTGATCAGCACTAGTCTGATTAAAGAATAGTGATCTATCTTGATAATACTTAATCACATCAGTGTCTGTATCATAAGAAACGATGTATCCCTCTGCTGTTCCACCAGTAACTGTTTGTCTAATTTTCTCTCCAATAACTGGAGTTCCAGTTGGAGAAACAATTTTTATTGCATTAACTGATGAAAAATCATTTGCAGTGTATATTGATGTTGATCCAATAGATGTTGGATTCTTTATAATACTAATTTGTGCAAATTTAGTATCTGTTGGAAAATCTTTAGTTGAATCATCAAATCTTGCGTAAACTAAAATTTTATCAGTTCCCAATTCTTTATATAAATCATATCCATGACCTCTGGATGGTGGAATAATAGGAATTAATTTAGCAAAATTACCCACAGATACACCTGAATTACCAAGTGGACCTAAGTCAACCATTCCATAAGTATATCCTTGACCACCTGAAGAAACAACAGTTTTTATGATTTTACCATTACTATCAGTGTCAATAACAACCTTTGCACCTGTTCCATCTCCAACAATATCAACTTCTTTACCAACAACATTTTGAGAATATCCAAAACCTTGTTTATCAATATAAACTTTTTTGATTTGGTTATTGTTTATGGTTGAGTCTCCATTCTCTCTTACAGATTGTATTTGAGTTTCAGATGAAGTCGGCCAATCACTAGGGACTGAAATGTATTCAGTTGAGTCAAATTTTATAATATCACTTGGGGGAACAGTAAAAAGATACTTCCAAACATAACCATCACCACTCTCTCCTGCTCTTGATGGTTCTAAATCAGTAAATAAAGGTTCATCCTGTGATGCATTTCCTGTTGAACTAATGCCAGTAGAACCATTATCAATACAAATATATACATCAAAGTTTTTATTAATTACATAGTAATTTGCTGCATATAATCTTGTGGAGTTTGTTACTGGTGATGGATTAGTAACACTATAATCATGTCGATATATTTCGTATCTTGTACCTTGTGTCCAATCTCTTCTTGTTATTAATCTTCTTATATTTGCACTAGTAACCTTTTTACCAAATATCTGAGTGTCTCCACTATGATCTACATAATTAAAATTATCTGTTGGACTTGGTGTGTTTGTATTCCAATCTGTCGTTCTACCAAAACCAACCGCAAGAGTTGGATTGGCAAGACCTAATGTAATATAATATGAATTTGCAGAGTCATCCACTGTCTCTACAAAGTTGTTTGCATTTAGAATTCTAAATTGATCTGTTACAATTGCAGCCATATCATTAGCTTTTTTCTATATTTATACTACCCAAGATCCTTTCTTAATGAACCACTGTCTCTAAGACCGAAATCTCTTCTCTGAATAGATGGGTAAGTCGTTAATCCAGAGTCTATTGTTAATCCAGTAACACCTATTGATATAGGATTTTGTCTTGTGAATCCTGTTAGTCTTCCCCAAGAAAAACCACCGATTGTTGAACCAGAGGTATCTATACCAGTGGTGTTGACACCACTCATTATATTACATGTAATAATACCAACACCAGAATTATAGGCATTTATGAAGTAGATATTATCAACACATGTAGTTCCAGTTGCAACAACAGTAGAATTATCACTCACAACTGAGGTAACACCATGTCCAACTTGTGTTCCAAATATGTATATAGGATAACCAACTTTCAGATCTGTAAGAACTGAATTTGGATTATTTGTTAAATCAGCACTTATATTAAATTTAAGTGCTGTTGGATGTCCAATTCCACCAGTTACACCTATACCTGTAATTGCACCATCAAATCCCTGTATAGTAGTGATAGTATCAATATCCTCTTTAATTGGTCTTGGAAGTTGAGCAAGAACTTGAGGAACTGCTGATATCGTATAACCTAAACCAGGATTTGTAATTGTAGTGTTAGTTATAGCACCATTGGTAATAGTTGCAGTTGCTGTAGCAGTTACTCCAACTCCAACCCCAATAACACTAGGTGCTGATATTGATATAGATGTAGTAGAACCCACATACCCACTTCCAGAATTTGTTATGTTAAGTGCTTGAATTGTTCCACCAATTGAAACAGTTGCAGTAAATGCAGCAGATACAGGATTTGTGGAATCAACCACTAATCCACCAACTACAATATTAGTTAAAGCAGAGTAATCTTCTTCATAATTAAAGAATTTTGCATTATCAAGGAATAATTCATCACTGGTTGTTGTTATATCATCAATAATTTTAGCAGTTGGATAAACCTGTGATTCAATTGAATCTCTAACCTTAGATACTACTTCACCACCTATTTTCTTATCAATTTTCTGTTTAGTCCAGTTAAATGGTTTATAAACAGATTCATTAATACCCAATCCAGTATAAATGTTAGTTTCAACTTCATCAGATCCCAATATTGAGAATATTGTTCTTGGATCTTGACCTGTTGTTATACCAATTTTGTTTAATTGAACGACATCACCTGTTTTTATGGTAGGTGTTATTGATGCTCCTGCAGAAACTTGAACAGAATCAACACCAGTCGTACCTTTATAGAAGAATACATCAATAATATCATTAGCATCAGGTGCTTGTACAAAATCAAATGATGAACCACCATCAAATGTATAAGACTCACCTGGTTCTTGTACCACCCCATTTACAAATATAAGCAATAAAGCATCAAGATCTATAAGTGATGAATCTGGATTATCTGGATCTATTTCAAAACTTAAGAGACTTGCATTGTAGAATAATGGGAATCTCTTTCTTACACCATTCTGCAAATCTCTTACAGAATCAATAAAATCAAACTGACCAAAGTTCCAAGATGAATATTGATCTTGGAACACTTCAGTAACTGTTAATTCAAAATCACTAATCAATTGTGAAGTGTTTAAGAACCTATCAGTCACTAATCCAACAGGTTTGAATACATCACCCAACTTAAAGTTATAACCATTATTATTCAGTTTAAAATTAACTACCTCATAAGAAGTAGATCCTATACCAACTGTGGTATCAGCAGCTCCTACTTGAATATCTACAGTTACACCAGTTCCAGTATCGGTTGTTGATCCTATACCTCTTCTAGAAACTCCAACAATTGGTAAATTTTCATAGGATGGTGAAGAAATTTGTATTTGTGGTTGTGTATAACCAGTACCTGCGTTATTAATATTAAATTTAAGTGCACCACCTGTTCCTGTATTTGTAATACCAACATTTACAGTGAACGTATTAGCAGTTTTCGCAGTGATTGCTAAAGTCGCATTATGCGCTGGATCACCACCTGATGAACTTGGAGTAGGACCAGAACGAGGATATGAGTGATCAGTTGAGAAATTATCTTGTGCACATCTGAATACAAATGAATTTGTTGCAAGACCGACAGTATCACTTGTAGTTAAACCATGAGATGCTTTCGTAATTACTAAATTACCTGTTGCTGGATCGTAAGTAGCACCTGTAGGAGTAAGAGGAGAACCTCCAGTTACTGTAACAGCATTAGTTGCTGCACTTACAAATACGTGTGTGTTAGAAACAACTTCTGCTGTAATATCCGCACTTGCTCCATTTCCAGATAAATCTGTAACTGCAACAGAAACAGGGTTGCGATATCCAGATCCAAATGTTAAATCTGCCAAATACTCAAATGCAGTTCCTGATCCAACGTAAGCATGTGCTTGTCCACTTACACCAATATCAGTCGTAAAGGTGGTTGTGGATAATATTCCAGTTACACTAAAAGATCTATCAGATGGAATTGTTAATGATGGATTAAATACCATACCATCCAATCTAACAAACTCATTAATATTTCTAAATCCATGATTACCTGAAGTAGTAATCTCAAGTTGACCTGTTAAGTGATTAAATGATGCAGTGCTTATTCCAAATGCACCTCCAGTAGTTGCAATACCAACAATTCCAACTATTGCTCCACTTCCGTTTGTTGTTGCTTTTACTTTTGCTCCTGCTAAGTTTGCAACACCTAATCCACCAGTTGAACCTAATGATACAATTACACCACCTCTTGGTAGTTGATTTTGGTTTACATCTGTGTCACTAATAATCTTTTGACCATTTGATGAAGTTATTCCAGTAAATATAATATTACTTGCACCACCAACTTCATTAAACTCATAATTATTTCCTAAGTTATTAAAAGTAGTAGGTGTTTGGAATATTCCATTTAAAAGAACTATACTACTTCCTGTTTGGATACCAGTCGTTGTTGCACCACCAACTTTTAGTAAGTGTGTTGCACCTATACCAGTAAATCCACCAGAAATGTCATCAAATATTTTGTTTGCACTATAGTCTTGTCTTAAATATACTCTTCCATTAAAGGTTGATCTAACAGGATCTAAATTTGCTTGTGTCTTTTGTGTAGCATTTGCATCTCCTTTTGGTGGATCAGTTAGGTGAAGTGTACTATCAACAATATTATAACCACCAGAGAACAATCTAGTTGTTGCACCAGAACTATGGTTTGTAGCTGCAGATCCTATTGCACCTCTCTCTACTTTTAAAACTTTTACAGATCCAGTTTCAGTTATCGGACCAACTGATGTAGTTCCTAAACCAACATTGGTTATCTTCATAAATTCATCATTTATTTTAATAATGTCATTTGATTGTATTGAAGAAATACCAGTTACACTGAATAATGTTTGTGTATTTGTAATATTATATTCAAGATTAGTGGTTATTGGTGTAAATGCCATAGGAGATTGTATTACACCATCAATTGATATTAATGCCTTCTCATTTTTCTTGAACATCTCAAATTCATGAGCATTACCAGAACCTGTTCCAGTAAATGTAACCGCAACACCTGCTACAGCATCAGGACGAGATTTTGATATTTTAAATGTATCTTTTGTTAATCTAATAGCATATACTTCAGAACCCAAAGTACCACCAGCAGTTGCAATTCCAGTTAATGATACACCTTCAAATGTTGAACCAGGTGCATATACTAATCTTTCACCAGTTTCAAAAAAATGATCCTTTATTGTGAATATACCCGTTGATGGATCTAAACTTGCAGTATCTGTTGGATTAAATTGTTTCTGGAATATAGGTGTTAAATCACTTTGAAGAACAAAACTTGTTTTATTAGATCTTGAACCATTTAATGAATCATATTGTGCTATTAATAAAGATTCTGAAACCGTTCCGTATTGTAAATTAGGTGGTGTATTTAATAAATCAAGTTCAGTATAGATTGCTTCTGTAAATACTTGTACTTGAACACTATTAGTTCCACCAGTATAAAGAGGATCTGGATGGAAATTAAGATTTAAATCATTACCAACTAATGTTGAAGAAAATGTTCCTATACCTGATGTACTACCTATTGATAAGAATGGATATTGAACAGAGTGTGAATCGGTAGAATCATGTGCAACTAAAACTTGATGAAGAGCACTTGTAGATCCACTTGAAACTCTTACAAATCCTTTTAGTGTGGAAATTTTATTCTCTAAAAATGTTGCAATTGTAGATGCTGTTGATACATTTGAAAAGTTTGATTCAAATCTAACAGTTTTTTCAGTGCCATCCAATTGACCTAAGTTTTTAAATCTGTAAGTTCCAATACCTGCTGCTGTTGTACCAATACCAATTATTCTTGATCTAACTAAAACTTCATTTGGTTGATCATTTTCAAATTTTAAAGATAGAATATTTGAATTAATTTCTGAGGTAAATGTTCCTATAAAATTAGATATTGCAGCATTCTCAGTGTCTGAATAAAATTCTGCAATGTATGAAGATGATCCATCATGTGTTAGATATAAATCAACAAAATTAGTTTCATCTGTATTAAGATCATTTACTTCAATAGATGCAAAAAATGCGTCTGTATTATTAATATCAGTTGATATTATTGTAGAAGTAGTTGCTGTTGCTACTGTGGTGTTTATACCAGATAAGTTTATGAAACCTATTGATTGAGTTCCAATACCTGTTAAATTTGTATTAAATGAAGTCTGAAGTATCTTAATATCATAATCATTATTTTCTGGATCATCTGGAGTAAATTTTAAAGATACATTCTTAGATGTATCCATTTGTCCAAGTATTGTACCTAATTCTAATGGAGTTGTATGAACTTTTGATCTCTCAGCAGTGTACATATTAAGATCATCTTTAAATATGATAATATCTGATATTTGAGTATTTCCTGTATTTGGATCTTTAATCTGTACTAAGAATGTTGCATATCTCGCATTGATTGATAAATCTAAAAACTGAGTTAAAGTTGTAGCAGTGCTCTTAAATAATGAACTTATATCATCTATCTCTAAAACACGATTTGTCTTACATTCAATGTAAGGAGATAGCTTTGTATTTTTTAATTTAAGGAACTTAGATTTTCCAGCATCTGTATCAATATCTAATGCAAAATCAAAATTATTAATCGTATCAACTCTCTTCTGATCTATAAAGTCTAATGCAAGAGTATCTGCAAAACTTGAGGTTGTAATACCTGCATTGGTAATAGATGTTATTCCTACATCTGCAAAATTCTTAAGTCCACTGGTATGAAGTAATCTATTTACAGAACTGACTAAAGTATCATAAGTTATTGAACTTTTTACACTGTAAGATAAGTTTTGATAATAATCATTATCTGGAACTCTTTGATAATCTTGACTTAATTTACCAATATCATCATTCCAACCCTGATCCTGTCTTAATGAATAACTTATATCAAATCTTCCAGAATTTTTTGATATATTATTGATTGTTGCTATAGTGCCAGATACAAATCCTTTTATGAGTTGACCCCCAACCAAATTAAAAGCACCTGGTATTAATTCTTCAATTTTTATAAACTCATTAGTGGATATAGAAACTTTTAAATCTACAGGGATATATGAAGTTCCTACAAAAGCTAATAATTTTTCACCAACACTAAACTTAGAATTTTCCTGAGTGACTTTAAATTGTGGATAATCATCTTTACTTATTACAGTTCCATAAGAATTTTGAACAGTTTTTGCAATGCCTGGATCTGAAGTAATATTAGACAAATTAAAACTAACCGTTGCAGGATTAGTATTACTTACAGCTGTTACTTTAAAGAACTTATATCCATTATCATCGGAATTAAATCCTGTTCCAGTATCTCCATGTTTTTGAAGACCCTCTACAAATATTTCTTCATCTACTACAAATGGTGGGGTAGAGAAACCCAATACAGGAGTTACTAATGTGCATGTACATAATCCAGCAGAAGCACCTGTTGCAGTGTATACTAATCTATTAACTGTAGACCCATTATCGTTATTTACTGCAAATATTTCATGTGTTATTGATTGTAACCCTTTAGGTGGTACAACAATATCTACACTATTTAAAGAATTACTTAGAATTAAAGCATTTAATGTAGCAGAACCAACTTCCTCTCTAGTAATTGGATTAATAATTTTCAAATCAGGTGGTGAAGTATAATTTCTACCACCTTCAATTACTTCGATATTTGATATAGTATCAGCATTTATTATTGAAATAACAGGAGAAATAAATGCTTCAGGTTTAAGAGTTGGATCTGATGAATATTCAAAACCTGGATTTAAAATCCTAATATCATCTACTCTGTTTATATTTGTTGAATCTGGTAACAATGTAGCATTTGTTCCTTGCGTAGATGCAACACTTACAAAAGACGGTAAACTATCATATCCCAATCCACCAAAATCAATACTTACTTTATCAATAGGACCTTTTACTCTTGGTGATTTTGTAGAATATTTTAATACACTAGTTTCTGCTGATGTATATGATAGTTTTTCTGGAACTTTTGGTATTGATATACTGAAAGATGTATATGATATACCCACAAGAGGTGGAACATTAAATACTGAATATTCCCCACTATAATCACTATTTAAATAATGAATTTTATTATAATTAACAACATCTGTATCAGAAGTACTAATAAAACCAGATTTTTTAATATTATAATATAAATTTAAAGGATTATTATCTGAATAATTAAGTGTAACAGTTGCAGTCGATGTAACACCAACTGTTCCTACACCTATGACTTGAAGATTAGTTGTATTTCCAACTGATACAAATTGATTCTTATAGTCTTTATCGTGGTAAATATTAAGTTCATATCCTAATAAAGATGTATGTCCTACTCCAAATACTAAATTATTATCTCTTAAAATAGGTATTGGAGGATTAATCAAAGAAAATTCATGCTTACTTCCTGTAACGCCACCAGTTGAAGTTAATTCAATAATGTTAGCTGGATTACTATTAACATCATTATAAGTTTCACCTAATTTAAAATTATTATCATCAACTTTAAAAACGTAATAGGTTTCCTGATTTGTTAAACCTTCTGTTACAGAAGTTGAAATATATTGAACCTTATCACCAGTATTTAAATTATGGGCAGTAGAATTGAAGTTATTAGATGCAGTTGTAACTCCACTAGATGCAACGGTAAATGGATTAACTAATAAATTATGAGTATCTGGATCAAATCTAAGATCTATTTGAGTTGATGTTCCTATTCCAACTGATTGATTAGGATTAACTGATAAATTTATGATATCAGTATCACGTAAACCATGTGCAGTCGATACTGAAACTACTGCGTCAACTCTCTGTAAAGTTCCAGTTACTTGGTCAAAATTACTCTCAAATAGATATTCAAAACTACCATTTCCAACAGTTGTATCACCAACAAATGCTAATCCATCAGAGGTAGTCGTTAATCCAACCTGAGTTACAATACCAATATAATCTTTAGATTTTTTGATGACATATACGTCCTGACTATTTCCTGTTTCTGGTATATTGAATGTTGTTACTCCATCATCTTTAGAAACTGTTAGTGCATATCCTACTTGACCTTTAAATTTACCTGGTTTTGTTAATGTTACTTTTTGATTCGTTTTAAATGGATGATTTGGTAGTCTTATACTACGAGTTGGAGTTGAAACAACACTTACTAAATCACCCAATGTTGATGTTGCAGTTGACCCTAAACCAACAGCTGTACCCACACCAATTGACTCATGTGGATTGAAGTATACTTGATCATTTAATTTTGAATCAAATACTTGAGTTTGAAGTGAAATATTAAAGAAATTAGGTATGAGAGATACTGGTGTTGATACGGAATGTATACCACTTGATAAACCCCTTTGAACTCTTAATACATTATTTTGAGTAAATGTATTTAAAACAAGTAATTTCTCTGTACCTATACCAATACTACTACCAATAGAAATATTTTCTGGTATATTTGCAACATAGATATCAGTCACAATACCAGTTGTTGTTGAATTTGGAACTTCTTGGTATAGAACTGTTTGAGCTGTATCAATACCAATTTTATGTGATCCAGATAGTCCTTTAATTGCAGTTGTACTTAAACCTGATATGATGATATTATCATGTGCATTTAAACTGGGAGCAGTTGAAATATATGCTGCTACATGAGATGGATCTCTCCAAATAAAAGTTGCATTGTAAGTATCAACAGTTGTATTAATTGATTCAATCTTTTTACCAGATACACTTCTAACAGATACACTTAGACCACCACCATTTGTGTTTGTATTATCAAATATTGCAGAATCACCAACTTTATAATTATCTCCAGCATTAATAATTTGGATTGAATCTATAGATCCAGCTGTAGTAGATTCTACAACAGTTGATTGTTTTGTTATTTCATTAGATTCAATAATAAAATCATTATCTGCAAATGCATCAGAAACTTTATATGGATAAGTGTTACGTATTAAATTAGAATTACCAAAATCAAATGTTGTTTGATTTATATTAAAGTTTTCAGTTAATGGATTTGCTCTGTAAGTATGACCAATAAAATATGGGAAAACTGGTAATTGTGAATTGGAATTAATACCCACAAAATATGCATATGTTCCATTAGGAAATTCTGGGGTTCTTCCATATCTACCATTATGTTGATCTAAATCTCCTGCGTTAGTAAATCTATAATCTTCAATAAAAAATCCATTACTAAATTGGCTTGGTCTATTAATAACACTATTTGGATCTAAAATATATCCAGAAGTTAGTATTTTAACAGCTGAATTATCATCTGTTGAATCACTATATCCATATGGTCCATATATTGGATTTCCATCATATGCCCAACCAATTATTGGTGAATGACCTGTACCAGTATCACCGAAAGTACCTTCTCCAATCTGAGTTGAATACCCAACCATAGAATATTGAAGTTTGTTATTAGTTTCAAGTAAAGCTTCACTTCCATATCTTTCAAATGTATTTACTGTTAATCCTCTAACACCTACCTCTATCTTTGATCCTGTTCCTGGTGGAATAACTTTAATTTCTGTTTTATTTTGTTGATACTGTAAACCACCCTCTAAAATAATTACTTCTTCAATTCTACCATCTTTTACAACAGCTCTTAATTTTGCACCAAGTCCAGTTCCTATTCCTACCACCTCTAAATCGGGTGCAGAGGAGTATTCTCTACCCTTTGTTTGTATTTCAACTAAAGTAATCTTACCGTCTGTTACAATCGGTTTTAACTCAGCATCTTTACCAGTTTTAATTTTTACATCTACAGATTTTTCAAGATTTAATATGTCAGAACCATAACCAGATCCTTTATCATATAATAATATATCAGTAATAGGTCCTCTAACAACAGGAGTTGCAGTAATTATTCCTACACCTGCATGTGATAATTCATATTTTAAATTTAAAATAATATCTGGATATTTGAATACTTGGAAACCTGTTCCCTGATCTGAAAACTTAATATAATCCTTTCTTTCAAATTCTGTTGTTATAGTTCCACCAAGACCAGCATTTGTAAGTCTAAATGCATCATCATTTACTTTTAATACTTTATAAAAATTAGTAGTAGTAGTGATGCCAGTTGCTGTAGATAAACCAGAAATTGTAGTTGGTAATGTCGATCCTATACCAACAGCAGTCGCATAAACAATCTTATCACCATCGTTAAATCCATGATCATCAAAATGAATAATATTAGTTACTGTATTAATTCCTGTTGGTTTTACGAATACCTGTCTATTTTCATATCCACTTCCACCATCTATTACTTGTATATCATGTAAAGTTTTTTCATTATAGTATGACTTAAATTTATGTACACCTATTTTATTAGTTGTTGTAAATCCAACTGTGTTTATACCTGCATTTAAATCACCAAGAGTTTGATATAATTTTATTGTACTTGTATTTACAATTTCTGGATAATAAGTTGCAGTGTTTACAAGAGTTGTAGTACCTACACCAACAATAGATGTTCCTGCATCTGATCCAGTAAACGAACCTATACCCAAAGGTGGATTATCATTTCGATCATATACAAGTGGTTGTCCGTTTATTAGATTATGTCTATCTTGGAAAGTTATAGTTTCATTTACGTTATCTACACCACCAGAATCTGACATTAATCTGGCATCAAAACTTATTTCTCTTTTTCTTTCAAATAGAACTGGTTCTAAGATAGCACCATCACCATTACCACCCTCAATAGTTGCAGTTATTACTCTATTAATACCAAAATTTTGTGGATCAACTTGAACATCCTGTATACTACCAGAAAGTACAGGTCTAATTAAAGCAGTTGTATTTCCAACACCTGGTCCTGATAATGTTATTTCTGGTGGATTTATTACATCATAATCCCTTCCACCATTTAACAATGTAACTCTATCTAATGGTCCAAAATAAATTTTATCTTCTGATTTGTAATTTGTTACCTCAACACCATTAACTAATAGTCCTGTTGATCCTGGTGTTGTCTTAACAGATGTTGAATTTGATAGATTTGGGTTAAGAGGAAACTTTTTAAGTAATTTTTGTGATGCTATCTCTTGTTCAAGTATTCCAACTAAAGAAAAGGTATGTGTACCAGATCCTGGTTGTAATGCTTCAAATTCAATAAAATCATTTATTGGAATAAATGATCTGGAACGATATAGTCTAATTTGGTTTGTATTTGATAAAACTTCAACAAAATATGAACCTTCTGGTAAATTTGGTAAAACTGTACCTTGTGCAGTATAAAAAACTTCATCACCAGTTATAAATGGAACTGGATTTGGAAAAGATATAATGCTATATTTTAAAGTATTAGGATTATAACCAGAATTTGGCAATTCATTTCCAGCAACAGCTTCTGGTATTATTGATTTTGGTAATTCTGTTGTTATTTGATACGATGGTAATGAATTAGATGCAACATAAAATTCACTTGAGGGTGGAACATCATTATAGACATTAGTTACATCTGATGTAAGGATATTTTGACCAAAATCAACATCGGTTTTTGTGCTTGAAGCACGATTAATAATTCTTCTTAAATCATATTCACGGTTTGGATCTGGTAATGTTGTAATATTCGATAATAAAGTTAAACTGTTTATTGAAATTGTTGATGTATCTGCATTAATATTACCGACTGTACCAGTAGCAACCACCTCTTCTTCATTTCTAAATAATACTTCAATATTATCACCAATTTTTAAACTTGATTTGTCTATATCTCTTGTAGCTAAGACAATATTAGCACCAAATATATTTTTAACTATAAATCTTGAAGATGTGTTATAAATCCACGAATTAGCAAATATTTGTTTCTTCGTTCTATCCTCAACTGGATTAAGTATTTTTTCACCAACATTTCTGACTGTTATATTTTCACCTTGTGTCAATAAACGAATGTCTGAAGTTGGAACAAATTTAGATAATACACCAGTTAATCTTAATTCAACCTTTTTAGTTAAATCACCATTTTCATATCCATAATAAAATTCTTTTGATCTAATATCATCAGTTGAAGTTATTATACCTACAATATTCTGACATCCAAAAAATTGATTGACTGATTTATCACTATAGTAAATATTTGTACTAATTCCAGAAACTAACGTACCAGTTGCACCAAATCCAACAGTGGAATCAACTGTTATAACAGATGAACCTATAGAAACATTACCAATTACCTTTGTTTTAGGAGTTACATTAAATGTACCTTCAATTAAATCAATATCATTAAATCCAACAAATAAACCAATTTTATAATATACCTTTCCTTTCCTTGTTAATGGTTCAACTTCGGATATTGATGCTCTTGTTGCACTGTCAGTTGATTTTATAATTGTTTGACCAACCAAATGAATTGGATTTCCAGAAAGTGCTTCAGCAAGAACCACTTCTCTTCTTATAAATTCTGCTGTTGATGGTTTTATTAAATATTGCTCTAAATCTAAAATTTTAGGAGTTTCATTATATAAAACATTGAACAATATTCTAAATGACTCTTCTGTGCCTTTTGATTGATATAATGACTTTGAATTTTTAATAAAATTACTTACATCTAAATTATTAACAAAATTAACGTTCTCTAAACCAGGTGTGAGTAATTTTTTTGTCTTTTTGTAAAATTCTTTAAGAAATAATGCACTTAAATTAACAACAGTAGCATCATTTTCATGATTAATTGCTAATGAATCTGAAAATACTAATTCTGAAGGATTATTTTCTGCATGATAAGTTGTTATACCACTAAAACCACGAATACAACCAGTAAAACTATTAGTAGTAATACCAGTATATGTTACAACTTCATCTTCAATCTTAAAAAGACCAAATTCTTTTGGAAAACCCTTTGTACTACTAACATTTACAGTTGTTGAAGTAGTTGTAATACCACTTGTTAACTTTGTTTCCCCTACAATAACTTCGGGAGTTAAATTATCTAATTTTATGTACTGATCAAGATTATCAGTAAGGTCAATCGGACCTCCTTGATATTCCTGAGAAATGTAGTATTGCTTTAAAAAATCGACTGCCTTTGGGCTTTCAGATATTAAAAACTCAGGTACTTGATTTTCAATTATCTGTTGGACTTTGACTCTTTTATCAATTCCAGTGGTTATCATATTATCCTCTTACCAGTGCTCCATTTGCATAACTTGATGTAGTCTTATACCCGACACCAGATATCTGTTCACCAGAAGTAATTGTGTCTTTAATCATATTTATATTGCTATCTCCAACTGCAAAACTCAAATATAAATCTTTTAATCCAATTACATCATTTGACTCAGGAAATGCTTGTATTTCAACAATATTATTATCTCTTTGTGTAGAAGTAATGTTCACTGTTGATATGATAACCTCACCTTTCATATAATCAACAATTCCAGCAGAAGCAACAACTAAAGAACCAGAAAATTCAGTATCACCTTTTACGATTGCTAATACACCCTTTCCACTTCCATCTAAAGTGCCATCAGCAAGTTTATTTGGTATATCTGTAAAATATACAGTATCAACTTGTCCTTGAATAGTGAATCCAGTGCTTTTTATATTCCTACCTGATGGATTAATGTGGAATTGATTACCATAACATAATTCATATTGAGCAAATTGATTTGTTAGTGCTTTAAGATTTCTTCTAAT
>VTLG01009807.1_pt1 | contig 18609 bp, 22 predicted proteins | sample 4694571 | NCBI WGS metagenome assembly VTLG01 (sample SAMN12604809, study PRJNA352737) | marine metagenome | biome: ENVO:00000447; feature: ENVO:00000209|ENVO:00000569|ENVO:01000036; material: ENVO:00002151; isolation source: viral sequences binned using virsorter ...
TCAGTTAGTCGCTAATAGATGTATTGAAAGATTAAAAGCAAGTGATGATCCTATGGCTAGAACTTGGTTAGAGTTTGGGGTAGATCGTAAGGTAGCCAAGCGTCCTACGATGTGTGTACCTTACAGTCTTAGTCGTCACTCTTGTAAAGAATATGTAACTGATTGGTTTTTTGAAGAAGTAAAAATAGGTGACAGAGAGAATCCTTTTAGTCCACAGTTTTATAAACCGTGTAACTTCTTATCGAACTTTGTGTGGGATGCTATTGATGACGTAGTGACTGGTGCAAAGGTAGGGATGCAATGGTTACAAGATGTTACAAAGGTTTGTTTACAAAATGGGATTACTCCACGTTGGATTACGAGTGATGGATTTATTGTCAACCAAAAGTATTCTAAACAAGCCTCGAAAGAAATAAAGACAAGTATTGGCGATACGATTAGAAGACATAGGATTAACTATGCGACTGGTCAAATTTCTCATCGTAAAAATGTAAATGGTATTTGTCCTAACTTTGTGCATAGCCAAGACAAAGCGTTATTGTTTAGAACTATAAACATAGCGAAAGCAAATGGCATAACAGAATACAGTATGGTCCACGATAGCTATGCGACTAATGCTGTAGATAGTGGCATACTTGCTACTTCACTAAGACAAGCTACGGTTGATATTTTTTCTGATTGTCAACTGACTATGTTTAAAACACAAATTGAAAGTCAGCTCCCTGTTGGAGTTGTACTACCTGATGTTCCAAAGTTAGGGTCTATTGATATCCGTAGTATCCTAGATTCTGACTACTACTTTGCCTAAGGAGGTAAACATGAATCGTAAGAAATTCCCACACCTGACCACACCAAAAGGAAAAGCTATATACCCTTGGTTAACTGAGCCAGACCGTAAGTTTAATCCTGATGGAGAATATAAAATAAATCTAAGGTTGAATGCAGATGATGCAGATAAGATTATTGTTTCTCTTGAAGATATCTTTGAGAAGCACTACAACGAATGTTTGAAAGAACAAGGGAAGAAAAAACTGAAGAAACATTCTTTCCCATGCGAAGAGGTGACGGACGAGAACGGAGAGAAGACGGATGAGTGGGACTTTAAGTTCAAACTAAAAGCCAAGTGGAAATCCAGAGATGGCAAAGAAGGAACTCAACGTCCAATTTTATACGATGCGAAAAACAATGTACTCACAAGTGAGAACAGACCTAAGGTTGGATCAGGTTCTATTGTGCGTATTGGTTATGAAGTCTACACTTGGTATGCTCCTGCTCTTGGTTGTGGTTTAAGTCTAAGACCTAAAGCCGTACAGATACTTGAACTTATTGAATATGGTGGAGGTTCAGGTTCAGGATTTGGGTTCAATGAGGAAGATGGATTTGAAGCCATAGCTTCTACAGATGATAGTAAAGGATCGACTGAAGATTTCTCAGACGATATGCCGTTCTAATGTCTAAGCTGTATACAATTCCTATTGCACCACAAGTTGCGACTAGACCTCGTGTCCCACGTTCTCGTTTCGGTAAGGTGTATTATGGAAAAAAATATACAGCATTTCGTAAAGAAGCCGAAGATTTTTTCAGGGGGTACAAGGCACTAGGGAAACCTTTTTCTTGTCCTCTGGAAGTCTTCGTATGGTTTTACTGCAAGAAACCTAAGAGTACAAAGTTAGATAAACCAAACGGTGATATTGATAATTATTGCAAGGCTTTATTCGACTGTGCTAATGGAATCCTGTATGAAGATGACCGACAGATAGTTAGGGTACTAGCTGAAAAAAGATGGGAGGACGAGAATGGACCACGAATTGAATTCTTCCTCGTTCCTACGACATGAATCTTGTGAAGATTGTGGATCGAAAGATAACAAAGCAGTATACACAGACCATACGTATTGCTTTGGGTGTGGTAACTGGAAATCAAATGAAGGAGAACTTGTGACTGTTACTAAAGAAATAAAAGGAATTATTGAGGGGGAGTATAAACATTTAAAAACTAGAGGTATATCTGAAGATATATGCAGAAAGTTTGGTTATCAAGTAGGACAATACAAAGGTAAGTTTTGTCATATAGCCAACTATAAGAATCCAGAGGGAGAAGTGGTAGCTCAAAAGTTACGACTTGAAGGGAAGAAGTTTTCTTGGGTAGGTGATACTGAGGGCATCGGGTTTTTTGGTCAACATACGTGCCGAGAAGGTGGGCGTTTTCTGATTGTATCAGAAGGCGAACTCGATGCTCTTAGTATTGCTCAAGCCTTCAATGGAAAAGCTAGTGTAGTGTCTCTTAGTCATGGAGCTAATTCAGCTTCTAAAACATTTAAGAAACACATAGAGTTTTTATCTACATTTGATTCTATTGTTATATGTTTTGATGATGATAAACCTGGAAGAGAAGCAGCGAGTGAATGTGCTTTGTTGTTAGAGCCAGGGAAAGCAAAGATCGTAACAGGTCTACCAAACAAAGACGCTAATGAATGTCTTATGGAAGGTAACATTAAAGAGTTAGTGTCTGCTATTTACGATGCCAAAGTGTATAGACCAGATGGTATTGTAAGTGGTGATGAACTTATACAAAGATTATTAGAAGACAAAGAAGTTGAATCAGTCCCTTACCCTTGGCAAGGACTACAAGATTTAACTCATGGTATCCATCAACATTCTATGGTTGTTCTCTGTGCAGGAACAGGTGTTGGTAAAAGTTCGGTGTGTCGTGAGTTAGCTTATTGGTTAATTAAGAATGACAAGAACGTAGGGTACATTGCTTTGGAAGAATCTATAGCTATAACAGTTAGGGGAATGATTGGGTTGCACCTAAATTCAGCACCATATCACCATAAGTTTACCGATGAAGAATTATCGGAAGCATTCCACGATGCAAACTTTGATAAAAAATTAGCACTTTATGACCATTTTGGTTCAATTCAATTTGAGAACTTACTGTCAAAGATCCGATACATGCATAGACAGATGGGGTGTTCTCATTTGTTTTTAGATCACTTGTCTATAGTAGTCTCAGGTATTGAAGGAGATAACGAGAGAAAACTTATAGACGTAGCGGTGACGAAACTAAGAATGCTTGTTGAAGAATTAGGTATAACTTTATTCTTGGTGTCACAGCTAAAACGACCAACAGGAGACCGTGGCTATGAAGATGGAATGGATGTTAGTATTAATGCTCTCAGGGGGTCTAGCAGTATTGCACATGTTGCCGACCAAATTATTTCCTGTTCCAGAAATGTTACCGATGAAGAACATGGAAACACCACCAGTATACATGTCCTTAAAAACAGACATAGCGGAACAGTTGGATACGCCTGTAAACTCAGTTATGATAAAACAACAGGAAGACTTACAGAACAAGGTGGAGTTGATTGGAGTCCACAGGAACAACAGGAAGATGTACATGCAGTATCCTCGATCCCTTTTTGAAGCAATCCGACAAGTGGAAACTGGTGGAGAAAAGAATCCATCAGAAGCAGTAGGTGATGGTGGTTTAAGTATCGGTCCTTACCAGATATCAAAAGCATACTGGCAAGATGCAATCATGCACCATCCAGAAATTGGTGGGACGTATCAAGACTGTAAGAAACAACATTACTCAGAGTGGATTATGATGTCGTACTGGGATAGATACGCCAAGCCTGATTGTTCTTTAGAAACATTGGCAAGGATACATAATGGCGGACCAAAGGGTCATACCAAAAAAGCAACTTTAAAATATTGGAACAAGGTGGAGGCTTTACTTGGATCAGGGTAGACAGTTAACTTGGAAAGAGATTGCTGAGATTATTACGGAATCTGAAAGTGAGCAGGGTACTTCTATTACGGCTCAAGGTTGCCATGATCTACACAAACGAATGTTGAGAAGATTAAGAGAACAACTAGAAGACGATCCAATTATTCAAGAATGGTTGAAACAAAACCCGACAAGGATAATGATGAACCATGAATAAATTAAAAGTATTAGATTTGTTTTCTGGTATTGGTGGATTTAGTTTAGGTCTAGAGTGGACTGGTGGGTTTGAAACGGTAGCTTTCTGTGAGATTGAAAAGTTTCCTCAACAAGTTTTAAAAAAGCATTGGTCACATGTACCTATTTATTCAGATGTAAAGGAACTAACTTATGAAAAACTTAGAGCAGATGGAATTGTTCGACCAGACATCATCACAGGAGGATACCCATGCCAACCTTTCTCAGTCGCAGGTAAACAAGCTGGGGAGAGAGACGAAAGACACCTCTGGCCAGAAATGTTTAGACTTATCAAAGAGTGCAGGCCGTCTTGGGTTATTGGAGAGAATGTTAGTGGACACATTAAACTCGGTCTCGACACCGCACTCGATAACTTGGAAAGCGAGGGTTACTCCACAAGGACGTTTAGTATTTCAGCGAGCAGCATCGGTGCGTGGCACAAAAGAGAAAGGGTCTGGATTATTGCCAACTCCAACAGCGATGACAGGGGGGGAAGGGATAACACCATCCAACATAAAAGGGACTCATGGATGGAGTCTGGGAGCTGCCGTTCGGGACACTCTTTCGGAAAATCCAATTCGGATGTGGTTAACTCCGAATGCGATGGACAGTTTACCAATAAGGAGTCCAGAGGCATTGGAGAAACAATATCGAAAGAATCGGAAGGGTCGAACGACTCATTCAACGTTAAGGGAACAAGTGGTTTATCCACCTCCGAACAAGATGTTTCCAACTCCAACAGCGAACGAGGATGCAGCAGGAACGCCAGCAGGGAAGATGCAACGAATGCTAGGGAATTGCAAGGAGGTGAGAGGAGAAACACCAGAACAATGGAAGTCTGGGAATCTGAACCCGGATTGGGTCGAGTGGCTAATGGGATATCCAATAGGTCACACCGACTTAAAGGATTAGGTAATAGTGTAGTACCACAGATACCTATGCTTATAGGTGAAGCTATTTTAAAAACCATCAAGGAGGAATCATGCATACACTAATATTTGATATCGAGACCAATCCCATAGAAGACTGGTTGAATCTTACCGATGTACACACTATTCATTGTCTTGCTATAAAAGATGTTACTGAAGATGAAGTTAAGGTGTACGACACTAGCCAAGACAACATACTTGAAGGTATAGATAGGTTACAACATGCAGACATTATTGTTGGACACAATGCCCATCAGTTTGATATACCTGCAATTAAAAGAGTTTGCCCTGAGTTTAAATTTCATGGAATGCTTAGAGATACTTTACTCATGTCTAGGTTATGTTGGTCTGATCTTGGAGACGATGATTGGAAACGAAAAAAATTTCCTAGAGAACTTATAGGTAGTCACTCTCTCAAAGCGTGGGGTCATCGTTTAAGTTTGCACAAAGGTGACTTTACAGATTTCGATGAGTGGACTCCAGAGATGAATGAGTATTGTATGCAGGACGTTGAGGTTACCTACAAGTTATGGAAGGAGATCGAGAAAGAACACCTTACGAATGAATCGGTAGAACTTGAACATTGCTTTGCAGAAATCATTCGTCATCAGGAGAAGACTGGCTTTGGGTTTGACCTAAAGAAAGCTCAAGAGTTACATGCTACTTTGTTACAACATAAAGCAGGATACGAAGAACAACTGCAAGATATCTTTCCTCCTACCATTATAGAAATGAAGACACCATCTTTTTGGTATGTACTTTGTGGAGGACATAAGGTTCACTACAAGACAAAATCTTTAGCCAAACAAGATGGTCATCGTGATAGTTCTATTTTTAGAGGAGACAACAAAAAGAAAATCATTCCGTTTAATCCAGGGTCTAGAGATCAGATTGCTAAATGTTTAATCAATAAGTACAACTGGAAGCCTGAAGCCTACACACCAAGTGGTCAACCTAAGATAGACGAATCAATTCTCAAGGCTTTACCCTACGAAGAAGCTGAGATTCTTTGTAAGTATTTAACAGTTAGTAAAAGATTAGGTCAATTAGCCGAAGGAAAACAATCTTGGATGACATCTTACAACGAAATTACATCAGCCATACATGGTCGTGTAAATACCAATGGAGCAGTTACAGGTAGATGCACACATAACAGTCCGAACTTAGGACAAGTACCTGCGATAAATGTACCCTTTGGCAAACAATGCCGTGAGCTTTTTGTGCCACCAATAGGGTACAAGTATCTATGTGGTTGGGATGCTAGTGGTTTGGAGCTAAGAATGTTGGGTCACTTCATGGGTTATTTTGATGACGGACAGTATGCTAAAGAAGTTTGTGAGGGAGATATCCATACACTAAATCAAAAGGCTGCGGGGCTGTCTTCTAGAAGTCAAGCTAAGACTATGATCTATGCGTTGTGTTATGGTGCTGGTCCTACTCGCTTGGGTAAAATTATTAATGGATCAGCAAGAGATGGTAAAGAATTACAAAATAAATTTTACTCAAAGATTCCTGCTCTTAAAAAACTAAGAACTTTAGTAGAATACAAAGTAAAAACTAAGGGATACTTAGAGGGTTTAGATGGTAGAAAATTACCTTGCAGATCGGCTCATAGTGCTTTGAATACTTTATTGCAATCAGCAGGTGCGGTGGTAATGAAGGATGCTACGATAAATATGTGGGCTATTCTTATGAAAGATAAATTACTAATGGAAGTTGCTCAGGTAGCACATATACACGATGAGGTTCAGTTGGCTTGTACAACAAAGGAGATAGCTCATGTCACAGGAAAAGCAGGAGTTTCAGGGATTGAATTGGCAGGACGAAATTACGAACTTAAATGTCCACTCACAGGAGAATACAATGTGGGTAGAAACTGGGCAGAGACACATTGACGAAATACAGCTTGCTTATGCAGCAGGGTATCTAGATGGAGAGGGGTGCTTTCAATACTGCAATACACCTAAAGTTAGTATTATCAATTGTTATCCTAAAACTTTAATATGGTTCAAAGGAATGTTTAAAGGAACTTTTAAAAAACGTATGCGTTCTAACCATAAGGATCAATGGAGAGCTACTTATGAGTGGAGAGCCTATGGTGACAATGCGAGAAACTGTGTATCTCTTTGTCTTCCATACTTACAAGAGAAACAAAACCAAGCTCGTATACTGTTAGAAATATCTAAGTACCCTCCTAAGTCCACGAAAAGAGCAGAACTTAAAAAAGAATTATCGTTACTTAAAAAAATAGATTATAGGAATTACCGATGAAAGACATTGAGTACCACAGCACGGATGCTTTAGTCAAAGAGTTGATAAAAAGATTTGATGACTTTGCTTTTATTGCGTCTACCAAAAGAACTAAAAAAGAAGATGACTTGTTTATTTGCTTTGGTGGATGTTATTATTCAGTTATAGGTTTACTCGAAGTGGCTAAGATGGCTGCTGTAAAAGGGGAAGGACTCCAAGATGACGACAGCACTTATTGATGGTGATATAGTTTTATACAATGTATGCACAGCAATTGAATACGCTTACGATTGGGGAGATGATGTTTGGACATTGCACTCAGACGTAAAAGAAGGCAAACAAAGAATGGACATAGCGTTGACGGATCTACAAGAAAAGGTAGGTGCTACGTCTATGATTGTTTGTTTTTCTGACCGAGAGAACTGGCGTAAAGATGTTCTAAAAACATACAAGAATAACCGCAAATCTAAGAGAAAACCGTTAGTATTCCCTGTTCTACGAGACTATGTAAAAGAGGTATATAATTGTGCTATTGAAGATCGTTTGGAAGCTGATGATGTTCTTGGGTTACTGGCTACAGGATTTAATAAAAAAGTTACTGATACGATTATTATATCCGAAGACAAAGACCTTAAAACAATACCAGGGAAATTATACAACCCGAATAAACCAGACGAAGGAATACAAGAAATATCTAAAGAAGAAGCCGACTACCACCATCTTACGCAAGCACTCACAGGTGACTCGACTGACGGCTATCAAGGCTGCCCTACTGTTGGTCCGAAGACGGCACAAAAAATTCTTCAGGAGAAGACATGGGAAGAAGTTTTAAATGCATATCGCAAGCAAGGTCTTGACGAAGAGTGTGCATTGACTCAAGCACGAGTCGCTCGTATTTTAAGAAACGGTGAATACAACCGTACAACAAAGGAGGTTAAGTTATGGAAACCACAGACAGAAACAGTTATTTAGAATTACATAAATTACTTTGTGATGAAGCTAGAGCTTTGTCTGAAAAGAAGAACAAAGATTACACAGGAAAAGCTGGTACTGATCCTTTCGGTAACTTTAAACGCTGTGAACTCATGGGTATTTGTTCTACAGAGCAAGGGTTTTTAGTAAGACTTACCGATAAGATGTCTAGATTAAGTACCTTTGCTCAGTCAGGATCTTTTGAAGTAGCCGATGAATCTCTTAAAGATACTTGTATGGATGTCATCAATTATATTATTCTTATGTATGCGTTTGTTCAGGAGAAAGAGAACGCAAAATGAATAAGAACAAGTATATGGAAAAACCCCCTACAATTTCAAAAGAATTAGTCCAATGGTTGGACCATAACTTCCCTGTTGTGCAACCTAAAATGCAAGATACTGACAGAGAAATCTTTTACAAAGTAGGACAACGCTCAGTTATAGATCATTTACAATCAGTCTTTAACGAGCAGAACGAAAATATATTGAGGTAAAATTATGTGTCCACCCCAAGTAATATTTGGAGCCATAGCTTCTGCACTCATGGCTAGAGCGTCTCGCCCAAGAACTCCAAGACCTCCAGAGCCATTACCTGAGCCTGAACAAGTAGCCCCAAAACCTGCTGAAACAGCTATGGAAATGCAACAAGCAGGTCAAGCTACTAGAAGAAGATCAGGTACTACACGACCTCGAACCAGTCTTTTAAGAAGATTACGAATACCTTTAGCTGGACAAAGTGGTTCTGGTGTAGGTGGTGGATACTAATATGAGTGGTCAAGCCCAAGGAATGTACACAAAGTTAGAAGCCCAAAGGTTTTCTTTCTTAGAACGAGCTAGAGATTGCAGTCGTTTAACCATTCCTACTTTAGTGCCTGACGCAGGTCATTCTTCGGCTACTCGTTTTGATACACCTTATAATGGTACTGGAGCAAGAGGAGTTAATAATTTAGCAAGTGCTTTGCTACTAAGTTTATTACCTCCAAGTTCTCCATTCTTTCGGTTGGTTTTAGATGACCAGGCACTACGTCAAATCGAGGGTGTTCCTGATATAAAGACTGAAGTTGAGTCTACTTTGTCTGCTATTGAAAAAGCAGTTATGAAGGAGATCGAAACAAATAACATAAGAACAGCTACATTTGAAGCAGTTAAACATCTTTTAGTAGCAGGTAATGTATTAGTACATATGCCTGATGAAGGCGGTATGAGGGTCTTTCATTTAGATCGTTATGTTGTTGAACGAGACCCTATGGGTAACGTCATTAAGATTGTAACAAAAGAAAGCGTAAATCCCACGGTCTTACCAGAAGACATACAATCAGCCATCGCTTCACAAACACCTAATACAGATGGATCTGTAGACTTATATACTTGCATAGAAACTCTTCCGGATAAAAAATGTCAAGTATTTCAAGAAGTAGGTGGAGTAGAAATAGAGGGTAGCCGTGGAGTTTACGCTAAAGATAAATCACCTTATATAGCTTTACGTCTTCATAGAGTTGAAGGTGAGAACTATGGACGAGGTTATGTTGAGCAATACTTAGGAGACTTAAAGTCTCTTGAAGGATTGTCAATGGCGATTGTTGAAGGTGCAGCAGCAGCAAGTAAAATATTATTCTTAGTAAATCCAAATGGAACTACTAGAGCTAGAGCATTGGCTCAATCTGCAAATGGTAGTATTGTGGAGGGTTCAGCAAATGATGTTACTGTACTACAGAGCCAGAAAAGCCAAGACTTATCTATTGCTGCGTCAACGAGTCAAGCCATTCAAGAGCGTCTGTCGTATGCGTTTCTTCTAACTGAATCTACCATAAGAAATGCTGACAGAGTAACCGCCGAAGAAATACGAGTTATACAACAATCTATAGAACGACAACTAGGGGGCATTTATAGTTTGTTATCACAAGAGTTTCAGTTACCTTTAATCACTAGGCTTATGGCTAGGATGGAGAAACAGAAACGATTACCGAAGCTCCCTAAGAAATTTATTACTCCTACTATTATTACTGGTGTAGAAGCTTTAGGACGAGCATCGGATCTTAATAAGTTAGACTTTTTCCTACAGGGAATAGCACAAACATTAGGTCCAGAAGTTCTGGGTCAATACGTCAATCTACAAGAATATATCAAACGTAGAGCGACTGCACTAAGTTTAGACACAGAAGGCTTAATCAAGACTCCTGAACAAATTGCTGAAGAACAGCAAGCAATGCAACAACAAATGGTGGCACAACAAGTTGGTCCACAGATGTTAGACATTGCAGATAAGCAGTTCAGAGAGGCACAAAAGATTGATGCCGAGATGTCCAAAGGAGAATAATAATGGATCGAGTCCAGATGGAGACTGGCGTTACAGGACCAGACGCACCAACACCAGAAGCACCACAAGCAGAAAGACCTGAGTGGTTGCCTGAAAAATTTAATAGTGCTGAAGATTTAGCTACTGCTTATTCTGAATTAGAATCTAAGATGGGACAACAACCAGAAGCAGAAGCACAACCAGAAGAAGTTGTAGAAGAAACCAACGAAGAATCTACAGGTTTATTTGGTCAAGATGATGTAGCACAGTACAACGCTGAGTTTAGCGAAACTGGTACATTGTCAGATGAAACAATACAAAGTTTAGTAGACAAAGGTTTACCAGAAGAAATGGTAAGGACTTATGTCGATGGGTTACAAGCTCTTGCAAGTCAAGCCGAAACATCGGTGTATAACACCGTAGGTGGAGAAGAGTCTTACAACAACATGATGGAATGGGCTTCTGAAAATCTTTCAGATGCAGAGATAGAAGCCTACAACGATACCATCGCTGAGTCATCAAACGATGCACGACTTTTAGCAGTTCAAGGGTTGCATGCAAGGTTTACTCAAAGTGAAGGCACATCGCCTAGTTTGTTTAAAGGTAAAGCTACAGGTACGGCTACAAATGCTTTTGGTTCTTGGCAACAAGTATCAGAAGCGATGAGGAATCCTAAATACTCTAAAGATCCTGCGTACCGTAAAGAAGTTCAACAACGTCTTTCTATTTCTAATCTTTCTTAAAGGAGATCGTAATGTCTAAACCTGGATATAAATCCACAGAATTTTGGTTATCAACTGCTGCAATGATGATTGGTGCTTTGGTAGCCTCAGGAGCATTCCCAATGGAATCGTCTCTTGGTCAAATGCTAGGTATGGCTATGAGTGGTTTAGCTGCTCTTGGTTATGGTGCTAGTAGAACAGCCGTTAAAAAGAAACAAGCTGAAGAAGAGGCTAAGTGGGAAACTGACGAAACTGCTGTGGCAGAATGATGTCGTTTCTTATTAGTTTAATTACTTCAGTTTTACACAAACTATTACCTACACTTTTGGAGAAAGCGAATGAACCGACTATTGGTAAAGATGCCCCTCCTCCTCCTAAGCGGATTCGCTCTGCTTGGACTCACAGGGTGCGGAAGTTCAAGAGTCGTATTCGTCCCCGAAAGTGAAGGTCTTATACGCATAGGTCCTAATGTTAGGGGCTATGTTTACTACTGGAATGGTTCTGATTGGGAACTTTCTGGTAACAAGGTAACTATTCCCGAAGGATGGTTATCTGGAAGTGCTGATATGGATGAGCCTTCAGAAACTCTAACGCAGCCCACTACGGTGGACAACTGGACAGCTTGGAATCCTGTAAGTAACCATTAAAAACTTCAAACTTTATTTTTATAAATTCCAAAATGAAAGAGGTTAATTATGTCAGATATGACTGAATCTCGTTTGGGGCTTAAAAGAGGTGGTTCTGATAACTTTGAACTTTTTCTGAAAACATTTTCAGGAGAGGTACTTGCAGCGTTTGAAGAACGAAACGTTATGATGCCCTTACACAATGTGCGGACTATCCAAAGTGGTAAGTCTGCTCAGTTTCCTTTAATAAGCACAGCAAGTGCTGGTTATCATGCTCCTGGTGATGAAATTCTTGGCACAGCTATAGATCATTCCGAAAGAGTTATTAGCATTGATAACCTATTAGTTGCTTCAGCATTCATTGCTAATATAGATGAAGCCATGAACCATTTCGATGTTCGTGCTACATATTCGAGAGAATTAGGGTACGCTCTAGCTAATCATGCTGATAAAGCAATTATTCGTGCAGGTCTTGCAGGTGCTTTAGATGGTACTGATCCGCTTAATAAAACAGGCGGTGTTAATTTAGCTACAGGTGGTACTGGATCAGGTGTTATTGATAAGATTCTAGAAGCTGCACAGCACATGGATGAACAAAGCATTCCACAAGGAGATCGTTATTGCGTTCTTCTTCCAAGTTTGTTCTACAAAGTGTTACAATCAGCAGGATCTTCTAATAGTGCTGGTGCTGTTCTAAACCGTGACTTTGGTAACGGTGGATCGTTCCAACAAGGTGGAAGTCAAATTCTAACCGTTGGTGGTGTTCAAGTTATGATGAGTAACCACATTCCAACAACTAACGAAAATGATGACGCTGGCGGAACAGTTGATACTACTCTTGGATCTACGTCAGTACGAAACGCTCCATTTAACGATGCAGAGGTTTCAGGTGCAGATGCCAATGAAGGCTACTCAGGTATGAACTTTACTAATTACGAAGGTCTTGTATTCCATAGATCAGGTATTGGTACAGTTAAACTGCTTGACCTTGCAATTGAATCTGATTACTTGGTACAAAACCAAGGTACTTTGATGGTTGCTAAGTATGCAATGGGTCACAATTACCTACGTCCAGCAGCTTGTGTAGGACTAAAAACCTCATAAGTTTGTTGACGACAATACAATGGGCTACTCCTCGACAGGGGAGTGGTTCCTATTTTAGGAGATATATATGTTAGGAACTACAAGTAAACTAAACGCTGTAAACACAATGCTTAGTGCTGTAGGGGAAGCCCCTATAAATTCACTAACGTCAAACGTAACAGCCGATGTTTCACTTGCTACTTCTATACTTGATGAAATCTCTAGAGAAGTCCAATCTCATGGTTGGCACTTTAATACTGTTATAGATTATCCATTAATACCAGATAGCACTACAAACATTAACTTACCTACAAACATGGTAAGGGTAGACTTAGAGGGACTTAACTTAGACCCTGACTTTGATATTGTAGTTCGTGGTACTAAACTGTATAACAGAGTAAACAATTCATATGTCTTTACACAAACTCTTAAAGTAACTGCTGTTGTTTTACTAGAGTGGGACGAGATGCCTGAAGTAGCTAAAAGATACATTATGATTCGTGCTGCTAGGGTGTACCAGGATAGACTTTTAGGTTCTGACAAACTACATAGGTTTAACAGAATAAACGAACAACAAGCATTCATGGCACTTAGAGAATACGAAATGGATACAGCCGATCACAGTATCTTTGAAAACAATGATGTCTTTAGGATTATCAATAGAGGTAATATTATTAATAGAGTGAGGACGTAATGTTAATTAGTAAGTCAATACCTAACTTAATCAATGGGGTATCGCAACAGCCTGATAGCTTACGGTTTTCAACCCAATGCGAATCACAAGTAAATGCTTACCCTTCTATTGTTGACGGTCTAACAAAAAGATACCCGACAGAACATGTCAAAGCTTTGTCAGGGTTGACTACTGGTGCTAAGACTTTTACTCACTTTATTAACAGAGATTCTACAGAGCAATATGTAGTAGTTCTTAGAGATGAAGAAATTAAAGTGTACGATTTAGATGGTGCAGTACAAATTGTAGATACTCCTGATGGTGTTAGTTATTTAAATACCGACAATGCAGACACAGCGTTTCGTGCGGTTACTATTGCTGATGTTACTTTTATATTAAATACTGAAGATACTGTAGAAACTACAGGTGCTACTCCTTCTTCTGTTAATACACATGAAGCTCTTATATTTCTAAAACAAGGGGCTTCAAGTGGCACTTATACAGTTACATTAGATGGCGTATCCTACACAGAAACAGCAACAACTGATTTAGAGCAAAACGCTACTGATTTAGCCTCGACTTTAAATGGTGTTTCTAATGTTACTGCTACCGCAGGTGGGTCAGTTATTTACTTAACAAAAACTTCTGCGTTTACTATTAGTTCATCTTATGATGAAAGCACAGGGTTTATTGAAACTTTTCAAGGATCTGCTCAAAGGTTTACTGATCTTCCTACTATAGCTAAAGATGGAATTATTATTAAAATAGATGGGTCTCCTACTGACAACATAGATGATTACTACGTTAAGTTTGTAACTACAGGTGCTTCAGCATCTATAGGGGAAGGTTTGTGGGAAGAATGTCCTGCTCCTGCTTTAGCAAACGGTTTGGGTCTAAACCCTGCGTCAATGCCTCATGTATTAATAAGACAAGCTGACAATACGTTTGTATTTCAAAAAGCAGACGGCACGAACCACGATAGTTACGATTATAGTGCTTTTGGTTGGACTAGCCGTCTTGTAGGAGACTTTACGACCAATCCTGATCCGAGCTTTGTTGGTCAAAAAATAAACGATATATTCTTGTTTAAGAACCGTTTAGGATTTTTAGCAGGAGAAAACATTGTTCTTAGTGAATCAGGTGAGTTCTTTAATTTCTTTAGGACTACTGTTACTGACTTACTAGACTCTGATCTTATAGATGTTGCAGCAGCACACACTCAAGTAGCTACTCTAAAACATGCAGTACCCTTTAGTGAAAACCTTATACTATTCTCTGACTTTGCTCAGTTTATACTGCAAGGTGGTACTACTCTTACACCTAAAACAGTATCAATGGCTCAAATCTCTAACTACGAAAACTTACCAAACTGCACACCATTAGCTACAGCTACCTCAATTTACTTTGGGTTCAAACGTGGCGGTAGTTTTAGTGGAGTAAGAGAATACGTTCCTACAAGTAGTGATACCGATAAGTTTGAAGGTTTAGATATTGCTGCTCATGTTCCTAAGTACATACCAGGAAACATAAAGTTAATGGCTGCTGCCACCCATGAGAATGTTCTTGTGGCTCTTAGCGATAGTGATCCTGATGCTTTGTATTTATACAACTATTACCAGTCAGGACGAGAACGAATACAAAGTGCCTGGCATCAGTTTGAGTTTGGGACAGACACAGAAGTCTATGGTATGGAGTTTATAGATACCGATTTGTTTATTGTTTGTAGAAGAACCGAAGGTGTATTCTTAGAAAAGATGGCATTTGAAGCAGGTAAAACAGACTCAGGGTCTACTTATGTTACGTCATTAGACCGTAGGTTAACTAATACATCTACTGGTGTATCTCTTTCGTCTGATACTTTGACTATTCCTTATAAAAAATCAGCAGGTAGAACTATTGAAATATACACAGCAGCAGGACAGAAAGTAGATATTACGACACAAACTAATGGTAGCAATGAGTTGGTACTTAAAGATGCTACTCCATTGGCTTCTGGAGTGTATTACATAGGTGAATCTTATGAGATGTCTTACCAGTTTTCTGATCTTACTATTAAACAAAATACCCCTGCTGGAGGTAGAGCAATTGTTACTGACGGTAGAGTCCAAATACGATACGGCACATTGGTCTACGATGAGTCAGGTTATTTTCAAGTAGAAGTAACTCCTGACTTTAGAGATACAAGTACACATAAATTTACTGGTAGAATCTTAGGGTCTAACACTTTGTTGATTGGATCTACCAATATTGATTCTGGTGAATATAGATTCCCAGTATTCTCCAAAGCGAATCAAACTTCGATTATAATAAAAAACGACAAACCTGTACCGAGTAACATTATGTCTGCTGAATTTGAAATCAACTTCTCCCCTAGAACACAGCGTATAGATGCGTGATAGTTACATCAAGACCATCTTATATACCTGATTGTTTTTACATAGCTGCTCACATGAGGGAAGCTGATAAACAAGAAGTACAAGCTGTTACTAATCTAGACCCAAAGACTGCTATGTTAAATGGTTATTCTGTGTCAGAAAGACCTATGACAGTTACAGTTGATGATGTACCTGCTGCTATGTATGGAGTAGTACGAGTAGATAAAAATACTGGTTGTGTCTGGATGCTAGGTACAGATGAAGTTACAAAAGCTAACTTTAGTTTTTTAAAAGCGTCTCATGGTTTTTTAGCAGATGCTTTTACAGGTTACAACATGTTGTTTAACTATATTGATGCTAGGAATACTGTTCATATTAATTGGATTAAATGGCTAGGTTTTTCTATTATTAATAAACACCCTGAATATGGGTACGAGAAACGTCTATTCTATGAGTTTGTGAGGATAATTTAATGTGTATATTTAGTGCAGGAGAAGGTGGATTTACTACTCAAGCTGCTGCTGATGCTGCAAATACGCAATTCGGTATGCAAGCAGCGACTTCAGCTTTTGGTTTTATTCAAGGTAATAGAGACGCTAGAAGAGTTGCCAGAGCTAAACAAGCGACTCAAGATCGTATTGCTAAACAATCTCTTGATGCTTATACCAAAGGAGTTGCTTTTAGTAGACAAAGACAAGCTCGTAATCGTGTTTTAGCCTCACAAGAAATAGAACAAATAAACAGACAAGGACGTAGAGCTAGGGCTTCTTATGCAGTTACTACAGGTGAATCAGGTGTCACAGGACAATCAGCAGAACTTATAGACCAAGAATATGAAAAAGCCATTATGGCGTATGAACTAAATGTTTTAGATAACTTAGAAGTAACTCAGGCAGACATTGAGTACGACATGCAGTTAGCTAAAGCAACTGGAGAAGGACGCATTGAAGCAGGACGAGCAACACCTACAGCTTCACCGTCTCCTTTAGCTTTTGGTCTTAATGTTGCAAATGCTTACTATGGAGCTAAAAACGATTGGGGATACTTTGGTCCATCAGTTGGTTCTGCCTCGCCTACCACAAATACAGTAGAAGGTATACCAGGAGTTAATATTGGGAACTACTTAGGTAATAATTTACCAACACAAGGAACTGCTTTTGCATAAAGTGAGTAATCATGGCTAAACAATCAATACAGAATCTTTTTAAAGGGGATTTAAGTAGACAGCAAGTTGACTTTGATCCTGTTAAAAAGTTAGAACAAAGTAGTCGTAGGGTTTTTGATCCTTATGTAGGAACGAAACAAATACTTCCTGCTGACTCAGGGACTAACGAAGTTGTAAATGCTATGACTCGTTTCGTTAACACTTACAAAGGTGTACAAGAAAAAGAAGTAAAAGCCGAAGAAGAAGCTAGAACTATTGAACTTAAAGATCAATACGCTCAGATGAGTCCTGAAGATAGACTTGCTGTTATAAACGGAGCGTATCAAAAGGAACAAAAAGAAGGTCGTATTCCTATAGGTGGTCAGTTACTAGATCGTATGGTCTTTGCAGAACTTAATGGTGTTGAGATTGGTAACTTACAATATAAAAACGATTTGTATGCCAATATAGAAAGACTTGCTGATCCTACTTCAGGTGAAGATGCAGCAGCCTATGAAGCTAAAAGATTCCAAGAGTTGTCTGAGGGTTTAAATCACTTTCAGAAAAAAGGGTTGCAATCAGTAAGAGCTAAAGTAAGAGAAAACTTTTTATACGAAGCCTCTAGAAAATACTCAGCAAATCTTAATGCACAAGCTAATCAAACGGCTAGTCGTGAGGTGTACCGAGTGCTTGACGAAGGTGGTTCTGTAAAAGACGTTAATAATATACTTAACACCTATTACAACGATAAAACAGGTAGATACATCTCAGCAGACGATAGAGCAGAGTTAATTTACAAAGCCTATCAAAACAAAGCAGAAGATTTAGCAAGAGATGGGCGAGCAGACGAAGCGTTGCTTTTATTAGATCAGTTAAATAATTTAAAAGCAGGACAAGACTCTGTGTACAACATGAGGCGTTCTGAAATACAATCTCTTAAAGATAGTTTACCTGCACTAGAAGATGTAGCTTATAATCGTGAAATTAAAGAACAAAATAGAAAAACATTTAGAATAAACAAAAACTCTACTACAGTAAAATCAATTATTGTAAATGAGCTACTAAGCAAAGAAGAGTTATCTCTTTATGATCCTAATGATCCTGAAAATATGGAAGATATTATGTCTCGTTTAAGAGAAGCAGGAGTTGCTGAAGATGAGCTTTTAGAAACTGCACAAGAAACTGCAACTAAAATTATTAGATATGGTAAAAATACTACTGAAGTAAATGACGATAACGTAGTTACCGAAATAAGAAAGATGGTACGAGGAGGCTATAGTTTTGAAGCTATTGAAGCAAGAATAGATGATGCCCAAGAAAACGGACAATTAAGTCCTAAAATGGCATTAGATTTATCAGAATTTGCTTTTCGATTTAAAGGGGAAGAAGCAGTTCGAGGGAATATTCAAAAAGAACTTACAACTACTCCTGATAATTCAGGTCGTTTACTTGCTGCTGCTTTAAGAAGCCCAACAATTTCTGCAAATTTAACTAGACCTGAAGAAGTTTTATTACAGTTAGAAAATGAATTACAACAACAACATGAAAAACATATTGATGACGTTTTA
>VTLG01012413.1_pt1 | contig 18607 bp, 13 predicted proteins | sample 4694571 | NCBI WGS metagenome assembly VTLG01 (sample SAMN12604809, study PRJNA352737) | marine metagenome | biome: ENVO:00000447; feature: ENVO:00000209|ENVO:00000569|ENVO:01000036; material: ENVO:00002151; isolation source: viral sequences binned using virsorter ...
ACGCTGCTACAGGTTCAAAGTTGCAACGACCTGTCACTCAAAAGAGTGGACTTTCTCCCAGACAAAAAGCTAGAAGAAAATCTTTTTGTGCAAGAATGAAAGGTGTCAAAGGAGCAATGAAAGACAGCAAAGGTAGGCCAACTAGAAAGGCTCTTGCACTACGCAAGTGGCGTTGCTAGGACTCTTAATATACAATCAAATATTAAAGTGCCTGATACGTCAGATAACGCTTTAAGAAAGATAAGTAAAAACGAGTTAGTACAAAAATTATTAACAAACACTTACTAAACAGATGGCTAACGCAACTGTAAGTAGGCTCGGACTTGTCAATAATACGGGTACAAATTTCGATGAGCTTTTTCTTAAAGTCTTTAGTGGAGAGGTTCTAACAAGTTTCGCCCAGAATAATATTTTCAACGAGCAACTACATTCTGTCCGTACTATTGCTTCAGGCAAATCGGCCAGTTTCCCTAAAATTGGTACAGCCACAGCAGCGTATCATACGATTGGCACACCCCTAGTCGGAGCGAACCAAATCAAAGCTAATGAGGTTTTGATAAATATTGACGATATGTTAATCGCTCAAGCTGTGGTCGCGCGATTAGATGAATTGAAGAACCACTATGATGTTCGTGCAACTTATTCTTCTGAGCTTGGAAAGGCACTTGCCAAAACATACGATCAAAACGTAGCAAAGGTAATTGCTAATGCGAGTCGTGCGTCAGCTACAATTACTGGCGAAGATGGCGGTCTTGTATTAACACTACCTTCTGGTAATACAAACTCTGCTGCTGTTACAGGAGATGAACTGGTTGCAGCTATCTATGATATAGCTCAAGAGTTTGACACTCGTGACATTCCAAGCACAGATAGATTCTGTGTGTTGCCACCTGCGGAATTTTATAAGATTCCTGAATCTGCTACCAGAGTTATGAATACAGACTTTAACCCACAGGGTAATGGTTCTGTAGCAGCAGGTACAGTAACACAGGTTGCAGGTATCCCTATCATGATGTCTAACAACGTACCACAATCTAACGTGTCTTCTAACCCTTCAGGTGCTAATAACACTTACTCAGGAGATGACAGCAAGACGCTAGGTTTAGTATTCCATAAATCCGCAGTTGGAACTGTAAAACTACAGGACATGACAACTGAAATCTCAGGTGCAGATTATGGGATTATGTATCAATCAACATTGATGATCGCCAAGTACGCACTTGGTCATGGAATCCTAAGACCAGAATGTGCAGCAACAATAAAATTGTCTGCTTCATAATCTACCTAAATTCATAAAATAGGGTATTCTATTATTAGATACCCTTTTTTTTATGGCTCCTTATGGCAAAGGTACTTACGGAAACAAAGTAGGAAGACCTAAAAAAACAGACAAGAAAAAGTCTAAGAGTTTAAAAAGTAATCTAATGGCATTGAAAATGTCAAAAAAGTAAAAAACAATGGCTGTAGCTGCAACCACAGAACTTGAATGTATTAATATTATGCTTGCTGCAATAGGCGAAGCACCTATTAATACCTTAACTGGCACTCTTCCAGTAGATGCTGTTACTGCACAAAGAACTTTAGCTGAGATAAATAAAGACGTACAGAATGAAGGTTGGTCTTTTAATCAAGAGTTTAATGTCAAACTAACTAGAGATGCCAGTAATCAAATTGCTCTTGGTACAGATATGTTGAAAGTAGATGCTAATGTTTTTGACCACCCAACCATTGATGTCATACAGAGAGGTTTAAAAATGTATGACAGAAAAAATAATACTTATGTCTTTGATACAGACTTAACTTGTAATATCACTTACTTTAGAAACTTTGATGAGATACCTGAATCTGCTAGACGATATATAAACATAAGAGCAGCAAGAGTATTTGTAGATAGATTAGTTGGAGATGATGGATTAAGAACTTATACAGCACAAGATGAAGCAAGAGCAAGAGCAAACCTTATGGAAAATGATATGGATAATGCAGACCATAATGTTTTATCAGGCGACCCAAATCTCAATAATGCTATGAATACATTTACACCTGCTGATGTTCTTAACAGATAACTATGGCGATAGTATCAAGATCAATACCTACGCTGCTTAGAGGTATATCACAATCTTCGGATTCTTCTAAGCAATCAGATCACGCTGATATACAAGACAATGCAGATAGCAACCCAGTTGTAGGTTTAGTAAAAAGATCAGGCATAAAGCACGTTACAAATTTAAGCACTAGCACGTTAGGTAATGTTCATATCCAAACTATAAATAGAGATGCTAATGAAAGATATGTAGCAATATTTAGTAATGGCAATGTAAAAGTATATGAGCTTGATGGTACAGAAAAAACTGTAAACAAGCCAGACGGAACTACATACCTAAATACTTCAAACCCTAGAGATACAATCAAAACTGTAACGATTGCTGACTTCACTTTTGTTGTTAATACAAATCAAGTAACTGCAATGGATACAACTTTATCCGCAGGTAATATCACGCAAGCAATCATCTTTGTAAAACAGGTTTCTAACGATACTGTCTATTCTATTACTGTTGATGGTGTAACTGTAACTGATGACACGACTAACGATTCATCTCTTAGCACATCACAAGTTGCTGCTGATTTACAATCAGGTCTTAATTCAGGATTGTCTGGTTTTACTATTGCAAGAAGTGGAAGTGTAATACATATTAAAAAGAATGATGGTAGTAATTTTGCTATAGATGGTACTGACACTCAAGGTAATACTCAGTTAACAATAGTAAAAAATTCAGTTCAAAGATTTACAGACCTACCTGCTGTCTCTCCTAATGGAATGGTAGTAGAAGTAAAAGGAGACGAGAGTACTAACTTTGATAATTACTATGTAAAGTTTGTCACTAACAATGGCAATGCTTTAGAAGAAGGTCAATGGGAAGAAACAGTAGAAGCAGGTATTCAATTTAAGTTTGATTACGCTACTATGCCACACGTTTTAATTAGACAGGCAGATGGTAATTTTAGATTTGCAAGAGTTGATGGAGACACATATACCATAAGTGGCACAGATTATACGTTACCTGTATGGGGAGAAAGAACAGCAGGAGATATAGAGTCTGCTCCTGACCCTTCATTTATTGGTCGTAAAATTAATAATGTATTTTTCTTTAGAAACAGATTAGGATTTTTAGCAGATGACAATGTAATACTGTCTAATGTTTCAGAGTTCTTTAACTTTTTTCCTGATACAGTTCTCACTGTTGTTGACTCACACCCTATAGATGTAGCTGCTTCTCATACTAAAGTTGCTATCCTTAAACACGCAGTAACTATGGGAGAGCAGTTAATATTATTTTCTGAACAGACGCAATTTGTACTATCCAGTTCAGCAGATAATTTAACACCGACTACAGCTAACGTACTTGTATCAACAGAATTTGAATCAGCAGATGACGCTGCACCTGTGGGTTCTGGTAACTCTATTTATTTTTTAACTAAGAAAGGTAACTTTGCAGGTATTCGAGAATATATTACACAAACTGCTGATACTGCTAGAGATGCAGCAAACATAACTATTCATGTACCAAGACTAATACCAAGTAATATTTTTAAATTAGCTGTATCCAATAATCAGGATATTTTAGTCTGTGTTGGAACTGACAACCCTAATAAATTATTTATAAACAGATGGTTGTTTGGTGGTCAAGGACAGAAAGTTTTAAACAGTTGGTTTACTTTTACTATCAATGAGAACAGGTCTATCAAAAATGTTGACTTTATAGGTACTGATTTGTTCTTAGTTATAGAAGAAGCTAATACAGTTACTTTAGAAAAAATACCATTTGAATCTGATTTTAAAGAAACTAATGCAGATTTTGAATATCATTTAGATCATAAAGTAACTGAAGCAGATGTAACTGTTTCATATAACTCATCTACTGACAAAACTACATTTACTTTGCCTTATAGACTAAGAGCAAAGATGGATATAGTCGGTAGGTTTTTAGCAAGTAATGAAACAAGCACGTTTGTTGATATTAATGGAGTAACACAAACCTTAAAACCTGCAACAGTAATACAATCTACAAACCTAGCTAATGGTTCGACAACAACAATAGAAGCAAGTGGAGATTATAGAAATGCAAAATTTATTATAGGAGAGCCTTATGATATGCACTATAGATTTAGTAAGCAAAGAATAACTGAAACTCCACAACAAAATAGTGCTGAGATTATTAGCAGTAGATTACAGCTACATCATTTCTATATAAAGTTTGAGAAGAGTGGTTTCTTTCAAGTAGAAGTAACACCTGAGTTAAGAGATACTAGCACTCATAAATTTAGTGGTCGATTTCTAGGTGCTGCTTCTTCTGTAATAGGTCAGCTTAATTTAGAGACAGGTACTTTTAGAGTTCCAATAATGAGCAGAGCAGATAAAGTTGATATAGATGTAAAGAATAAAACATTTTTACCAACACTATTAGCAAGTGCAGAATACGAAGCTATGTTTCACATGAAGAGTAGGAGAATGTAATGGGTCATTTAAGAAAATGCACATTAAAAGATTTAAATTATGTATCTAAAAATATGAGAGATATGGACAAATTAGAAGCTGTTTACCAAACCGATCAAGATGCTGAAACTGCATTAAAGGTTTCATACTTAGCTAGTAAAGAAGCTATGGCAATCTGTGGAGATGAAGACAACCCTATTGGTGTTTGCGGTGTAACTAGTAATGGCTGTATCTATATGGTTTCAACTGATGAGTTATTTTCAAGTAAAAAATACAGAATACAATTAATTAGAAAAGGCAGAATATGGGTTGATGAGTTAATGAAATCATATACAATTTTATATAATGTTGTATATGCAGAAAACGTAGTAGCTATGAAGTGGTTAGAAAGTTTAGGATTTAAGTTTATCGAGTATCATAAAGAATATGGTAAGCATAAAAAACCTTTCTATCAATTCATGAGGATAGCCTAATGTGTTTTGTAGCAGGAGCTTTAGGATTAACTGGACTTGCAGGGAACTTATTTAATGCTTCTCTTGCGTTAAGTGCTGTAACACAAGTAGCAGGTGCAGCAGCTAAAAATAAAGCAGCTAGACAAACAGCATCTTACGCTTATCAGGCAGCAGAAAGAACAGCTTTATCTGCTGATGCTGCTATGTCTGCACAACAAAATGCTGTCAGTGATAGATTAGAAGAAGACAGAGCTATTGTTGGACAAAAGAAATTAGAAGCGTCTATAAAGGTATTAAAAGCTAAAGGAAGTATTGCAGCACAAGAAGGTAAATCAGGTAGATTGTTAGGTATTTTATTAGGAGATGCGGAAAGACAAGGAGGTGTTATGAGAGAAAGTTTAAATCAATCTCTTGAATCAGCCGAAAGACAATACGAAAGAGATATAGAAGGAATAATAGCTCAAAGAGAAAGTCGTAGAAATCAAGCTTTGGATATAGCTAACAGAGGATATATGCAAGCACAACAACAATATCAAGGTCTATTACCAACTATAGCAGGTATAGCTTCTACTGGATTGAAGAGCTACCTTGACATTAGACCTAACATGGCAGAAATTAACGCTTAAAAATTATGGTACAACCAAGAGGATTTACTCCAAGCACTAGACCTGTAGATACTTTTGTTAGTCAAAGCACTGTTGCACCTATAAATATTACAAGTCCTCTAAACCAAGTAGCTCAATCTTTGGCAATTATTGAACCTGCTTTACAAAAATATATTGGACAAGAGATAGATAAAGTAAAAGCTGCTGAAATAAAAGAAGCAGAATCAGCAGGAGAAAGAGCAGGTACAGATGGATTTACAGCTACAGAAAAATTGTTATATCCAGAAGAAATAAATCTAGAAACAACACAAGGACAGATAGCTAAGAAGTTAAACGACCTAACAAAAAAAGGTCTTGCAGAAGAAGCAGCATTTATTAGAGGTCAAAACCCTTGGTATGCTCCTGCTTTTTATAAGGCAAAGTCAAAAGCTTTAGGACTTAATTTAAAAAATGCTTGGCTTAAAGAATTAGAGACTACAAGAGTCATTGACCCTGCTGACGGAGAGTTAAAACCTTTAGCAGCTTTTCCTTTTTCTTCTCCTCAAGTCCAAGAATATGTAGCTCGTAAGCGAAATGTCAGAGTAGAACAACTGGATATGCCAGAGTTCTATGTTAAAAACTTTTTTTTAAGTCAGATAGATGATGGAATAAATGGATTTCAAGCTCAACACGCTAAAGATAACAGTGCATACAAAGTAGATAAACTAAAAAAAATAGGAGCAGTACAGCTAGATCAAATCATTGCTTCATACTTTATAGATGAATCACAAGACAGAGCATTTATAAAAAATGAACTTAAATTATTTGTAGAAGATATTAGATCACAATATGTAGGAGAAGAATTTACAAAGGAGATGGGTAACTATACAGATCAGATAATGAATTTTGCTGTGACAATGGCTAATAACAAAGCAGGAGGATTATCTAGGTTTGCAGATGCAAGAGAATTTATCAATGAATTTACCTCTTTATTTCCTACATATTCTTTAGGCACAAAAAAAGTACCTGATGGTAAAGGTGGTTTTAAATTAGTAAAAGTAGATAATACTAGAAACTCAATCACTAATACTAAAGAGTTTAGAAAAAAATTAAATACAGCTATAGCTGCTATAGATAAAGCAGAAAATAGATTTTATGATTACAAAGATAAAATACAAGAAAGCGAAAATATAAATAGAGCTAGAGAAATACTTAGCAAAGAAAACGCTACAGATGAAGAAAAGGAAGAGTTAAGAGTTCTTCAATCTCAAGACAAAGCAACTAGAACTTTTGTAAAAAACAATCAGGAAATTATTGCTAGAGATAGTATATTGCAACAGCAGTTAATTACTAACAGAATTGATAATGGAGAATACAATAACAAACAACTAGCACAAGCATATATTGATCTTGCTTATGAACAAAGTTTTAAAACTAATGCTGATTTAGAATGGAAAAGAAAATCATTAAAAGATTTAGATACAAGTTTAGATAAAGAAAGAAGATTTGCTGATAGTGTATCTTCTAAGATTATTAGCAATTTAGAAAGGATTTATACTAAAAGAACAGACTTGGAAGCTGATGAATTAGATAGAATTGAAGATTTACTTTTAAACATACCCAGAGAAATTAGAGCTTACAAAACAACTAAAAGATTATTTGGAGACAATCTTCAAGTGAATGAAGAGGGAGTAGAAATAGATGTACCAAGATACCCAACAGATAATGAGGTTATAGCTTATGGAGACAAAGTACAAGATCAAGCACAATTACAAATGCAAGCAGGTAGGCAACTACGAAATTATAAAAGTCCCCAACTTATAGACAATGAAACTTTAATTATGGATATGAATAAAAGAAAACAAAAAGAAACACAAAGAACTTTAAGACTTACAGTTGGAAGTTTATATGCTAACTCCGATATAGATGACCAAGGCTTAAAAATAAAACCTAGTCTTGCAGATGTTGAAGAACAGTATGACTATGCAGGAGAAATATCTATTGATGGAATATTTGAAGCTTATCAAGATGCAGATGGAAACTATGACCTTGAGTACCATGACGATTTAAGACAACTTTTAAAAAGAGTTGACTTAAGTAATGAAGAGATTGAAACTTATAAGTTGCGTGAATTTGTAGTTGAGCCTGTTCAGATTGAATACGATAAATTTATTAAATCTAAAACTAAGAAAGAACAAGTATCAGAAGAAGTAGTCGAAGAAATACAGGAACAAACACCCATGACGACCACTGAAAATGTTGATAATTCAACTGTTTCAGATGAGACTACAGATGAGAAACCTAGTGATACTGGCAATGAAGATGAATTTAAAAAAGCAAATGATAGAGATGAAATCGTAAATCCTAAAGATTTAAGAAAATCACAACTACCACTTAATGATGTGCAGATAGCACAAGGTCAGAAGATAGTATCAGATGTAATATCAAACCTTGGAGGACAAGAAGGCGATCTTATAGCTATGGCTAATACACCACAAACGGAAGAAAAAACTTACACAGTACAGAGTGGAGATAATTTAAGTGTTATAGCAGACAAGTATGAAGGTGTTAGTTATCCAGAGATAATTCAGTTCAACAACTTTACAGAAGATCAAGCAAACAATTTAAGTATTGGTCAGAAGATACGCATACCAGAACCAAAGCCTAGAGAAAGTAAAGAAGTATTAGTAAACAGACTAAACAAAGTATTAGAAGATGTTGATACCAGACAAAGATTTAGCCAAGACTTAATTAAACAAATGTTGTCGGCTGTAGGTTTTAATGATGAGCAAACAAGAATTATGGGTGCTGTTGCTATGGCAGAATCAGCAGGAGATAGTAACGCTGATACAGTTAAGTCTGGTTTAGACCCACTTAAGAAAAATGAGTTCTCTCTTGGTCTGATGCAAATAAATATGTTACCAGAGTTTTTACCAGAAAGATTACCATTATTTGAAATAGAATCTACAGATGAGTTATATGACCCTATCATTAATGTTATAGCTGCAAAACGTCTGTATGATAAATATGGATTTGGAGCTTGGGAATCATATAACACAGGCAAGTACAAAGACTTCTTAACTGACTAACTATGCAAGAATTAAATCCTCAAGAGCAAGCAACACAAGATGTTGAAACAGTTAAAGAAGAACTTGTTGCAGCAAATCCAAACTTAGAACTTAAACCAAAACCTATATTGCCTACAGAATCAATAGATGAAAATATAAAAGAAAATCAAATAAAAGATCAAATACAAACAGAAAAAGAAGTAAGTCCAGTTAATGAATCTGAAACAGAAAGAACAGGTCGATTTAAAAAAGATAAGTTAAATGATGACGCTTATCTTGCAAGCGTACAAAAACAGTTTCAAGAAGAACAAGAAGCTATCCTTGCAAGTGGCAAGAAAACCAGTGAAATAAATAAAATGATTTATGAAAGTAGAGATAACCTTGCGTCAAAAGTTAAACGAGGATTAGTTAATGGTCTTATACAAAATGTTAATAATATCTTTGAGCTAGGAGATGATGTAGTTGATTTAGTACTTGGAGATTTATATGACAGTGATCGAACAGAAGGTTTTGAACTAATACCTTTAAAAAGTAATTTAGACGATAGAAGTGCTTTAAGTAATTTAGTTGGAGGTTTTACTGAAACTGAAGATGATAGGAATAGTCTTTCTTATGGCACAGCTAAAACAATAACCCAATACCTTATACCTATGTATAAATCAGCAGGGTTTTTAAAAAGTCTTGGTGTAAAGAGGTTGCAGTTTGGATTGGCAGGAGCAGGAGTAAGTGCAGTAAACGACCCTTATGAAGAAAACTTTTTTAACTGGATAGGAGAAAGGTCAGATGTTGCAAAGACTATTGTAGATTTTATGCAAGCACCAAAAGAATATAACGAAGACGGAACTTTAAGACCAGTTGAAGAACGTATGGCAGCCAGAATGAGAGCAATGGCAAATGATTTTATTGTTGGAGAGTTATTGATTGGTGGAGGTGTAGATGTAATAGGTAAAGTAAAAGAGCCTGTAGGTAGATTTGTAAAAGAAACAATAAAGACTTCAGGATTAGATAAAAAGACAGAAGAGATTGGTAAAGTAATTTTTGGTATTACAGACTATACAAAAGAAAGCATAGGCAAAAAAGGTAACGAACTGGTCGATTTCTTTATGGACAAGATGTATGAGATGAGAGCAGGAAACGTAAAAGGAAGAAATAAAATAGTAGCAAGATTAAAAAACATACTTGCTAAAGACGGAGGAGATATAGGCGATTCAGCTTTTGATATGCAAGATAATAACTTAATTGAAAACTTAAATATATATATGGAAAAATTAAAAACTAATCCAAAATTACAAAAATATTATTTAGGTGGAGATGGTTCTACATTGCAAGGTAGTCCGTTAAAGGGGTCAAAAATAACAAGAACTTTTAACGCTAGAGATTTAAACAGATATTTTAAAGGAACTATTCAAGGTAAAGAAAAAGCTTTTGCAAATAAAGAAGCGATTGTAGATTTTATTGTTGCTAGAGGAGATGCAATTAAACAAAGCATAAATCCAAAGAGTAGAACATGGAAGTCTATGAAGGCAAAAGCAAGGACTCAACTACCTTTAGATACTATCAATGCTTTATCAGACTTTGTAGAAACTTATGGAGATGGAGGAGAGATTGATTTAGAAGTAGCAATCATAGCTATGAATGACATTGTTAATGAAAGTGCAATCGTTGTCAGAGAACTAGCTAGTAAGATGGACAGCATGATTGCTATGAAGAAAGGTGGCAGCTTTGATAGCAAAGCGTATGATGTTGTTAAAAATGACTTTGCTTTTACCCTTAAATTTTTAGATAGTGTCTTAAATATTAAACGAAGAGCTATAACACCAATATCAAGAAGTCTTGCACTGTCAAATGTAACCTCTGACAGAATCCCACAGAAAGGTTTAAAGACTATATTAAAACTAAAAAGTGAAGATGAAGCTGTAGAACTTGCAAGAAAGCAAGCTGCAAAAGAAATGGTAGATGAAGAAGACTTCTTAGGAGAGTTTGATGTAGAACAAATTTTAAAATTAGCAGATGGTGGAGATACTAAAGCTTTACAGCAAGTGGTAAGAAAATTACACTTAGCAGCTACTAATCCTAAAGCTTTGAAGATAATACTAAAACATCAAAAAGGCTCAGATGTAATGAAAATAACTAATCATCTGTTTATAAATTCAATACTGTCAAACCCTGTAACTCATCAAGTCAACCTAATATCTACAGGAATAAATACATTTGGAAAGCCTATATCAAAATTAGTTGGTGCAGAAGATAACGCAACTAGAATAAGAGCTTTAAAAGATTTGCAATATCTAATGTCAACTTCTATGGAGTCTTTAAGAATGGCAGGTTTTGCTTTTAGAGCTAATAGAAATATTGTTGATGCAGGTCAATCAATACTTGAAAGTAAGTCAGGAGAAAGAATAATGATGGAATCTTGGGAAGGAACTAAAGGTCAACTTGGTAGAGCAGTTATGGATACATACGGATTACCAAGTAGATTTCTAATGGCTGAAGATGAGTTCTTTAAGCAGATGAATTTTAGATCATATTTAAGAGCAAGCATCTGGGAGAGAACACAAAAAGAAATGGAAAGAGGTATAAGAAATTTTGCTAATAGAGGGGAATATAATAAATATGTTAATAACCAATTTAATAAAATTATTAAGGTTATAAACAGGGAATCAATGGAGGGAAAGTTATCTCAAAAGAATTTAAAATTATTTAGAGAAGCACAACAATATGCAGCAGAAGCAACATTTACTGAAGATTTGGCAGATGGTCACTACTTAAAAGCTTTTCAAAATGTTGTTAACGAATATCCGTTAGCTAGACAGATAGTTCCTTTTATAAGAACACCTATCAATATTATGAAGCAGTTTGGTAAGGCAAGTCCTGTTGCTGCTTTTGGACAAACACCCTTAGGTAAAAAGCTACGGATAAGTGAGTTAGGATTTGTAAAAGAACATTTAGCAGAAATAGCATCAAAAGATAAGAGTGTAAGAGCTATAGCAATAGGTCGAACACGTTTAGGTGGGGCTGCTTGGGCGGGTGGTATAACTGCTGCTTTTCAAATAAACGACCCTGAAGCAGGAGTAGCAATTACAGGAGGTTTGCCTAAAAATAAAGAACAAAGAGAAATGTTACTTGCTACTGGTTTTATACCTTACGCATTTAGATTTCTTGCTACCGAAGAAGATATAGCTAAATATGAAAAAGTTGACCCTAATAATAAAGTAGTTAGGGGCGAAAATGATGAAATAAAATATGTAAGAGGAGCAGATGGAAAAATAAAATATAAGTATGTTAGTTACAAAAGACTTGAGCCTTGGGCTAGTTATCTAGCTTTGTCTGCTGATTTTGCAAGAATAGCACCATACTTAGGAGAAGGAGAAAAATTAGAGAAAGAAACTATATATCAAGTCATGCAAGCTGCTATGTATGACAATTTAATAGATAAAACATTTATTTCTGGTATAGCAGAACTTATACCTTTGTTTGAAGACCCTTCTCGTATGAACGCATTTGTTACTAGAAGGATTGCTCAAATAGCTATACCTTTTAGTGGTGGAGGTAAGTTTCTTAAAGGTGCTATTAACTCAGGAGCTTTTAATCAAAACCGAGATGGTAATATTCGTATTGATAAAAAAATACCTAAAGGACAATTTGAAGGCGATTACAACCCTATGATATTTGTCACTAGACTTGTTAATGAAATAGCAAGTCTTACCCCTCATGGAGATAGATTTGCAAGACCAGTACAAAGTCATATAACAGGTAAGTATGTAGAGATACCTATAGGGTTTGGTAAAGATGAATGGAATGTATTGCTTGATGGTTGGACATATTCAGGCATTTCTAACAATGACCCTGTTTTATCAGTGCTACAAGAAACAGGAGGGGAGTTTGCTGCTCCTTCAGACTTGTTACTAAGTGATGATGATTTTAAAGAACAGTTAAGATTAAATAACGAAGAACTTGCTGACTTAATTTATGAAACTGCAAGGTTTAGAAAAGGTACATTGCAATTAAGAATGTATGAAAAGATGGAAAGGTATATACAAAAGAATGACGCACTGGTACAACTTATGAGAGGTAATGGTTTAAAAATGGACTTAGCAGATATGGATATTAATATGAAGGCTGTTATTGCAGATGTTGCAGGAAAAGATATAAATGAATTAACAGAAAATGATTTTAGTAATACTGACAGAGTAAATCAAATGTATAACGCTAGAGAAGTATTAAAAAAAGGTTTACAGGAAATACATAATGATTACAAACAATCTGCTAAAAAATGGTGGATAAAGAATAGTAAAGTATTAGACCAAGAAAAGAGAGATAAGTTTTATAACGATCAAAATAGGAATAAAAAACTTTATAGAGGTATAGTAGAAGTAAGCACAAATAGCCTTTTAGAAGAATTTGCTGCCAAGTCTCTTATTAGTTAACAATGGCTACCAACACCACTAGTACAGTTACTAACCATACAGGAAACGGAACTGAAGTAAATTTTTCAATTAGTTTTAGTTACATTCTTACTTCAGATATAGATGTTACTGTTGCAGGAGTCTTAAAAACATTAGGCACACATTACACGATAAGCGGTTCTACAGTTACTTTTACAGTTGGCAATGTACCTGCTAATGGTGCAGCTATTAAGTTTCAGAGAGATACATCTATTGGTACAAAAGCTGTTGACTTTCAAGATGGTAGTGTACTTACTGAACAAGATTTAGATAATAATACAAACCAAGTACTATTTGCACAACAAGAGATTACAGATAAATTAGGTGGTATTGAAGAGGGAGCAACCGCAGATCAAACAGATGCAGAGATAAAAACTGCTTATGAAAATAACTCTAATACAAACGCATTTACTGATGCTTTATTATCAAAATTAAATGGAATAGAAGCAGGTGCTACAGGAGATCAGACTAATGCAGAGATAAGGGCAGCAGTAGAAGCTGCTAGTGATAGCAACGTGTTTACTGATAATGACCATACTAAATTAAATAATATTGAAGATAATGCTACCGCAGATCAAACAGCGTCAGAAATAAAAAGTCTTATAGCAGGTAGTCCTCTTGATGCTAGTCATCTTGCAGCAAACTCAGTTAATACAAGTGAACTGGTAGATGACTCTGTGACAAATGCCAAAATTGCAGATGCAGAATTAAAAACTCTGGCAACTATGCAATCTGGTACAGCTTCTAAATTAGCTGACAGTACATCTTTAACATCTGATATAGCAGACCTCAACCAGTTAGATGGTATGCAGAAGGCAACAACCATAACTGATGACGATACCAAGTTTCCTACAAGTGGTGCAATCGTAGATTATGTGGCTGCACAGTTAGCACCTATTGGTGGTTTAGAAGCAATAGCAAATGAGAGTTCTTTCCCTAATACACAACCACAATCAGGTGTAGTTATAAGTATTGCAGATGCAGGTGGTATGGCAGTAGCATCTGATGGAACAGCATCTGGTCAGACAGTAGGTGGCACAACAGTAAATATATCTGGTATCGCTACAAATTTTCGTGGTTCTAGTGTTTCAGCAGGTGTTAGATTTCTTGTTGTTTCTACAGGTGCAGGTCAAAACTATACATACCACAAAGCAACTTTAAGAGAAGATGATCTCGTAGGTCTTAGTGGAGATATAAATGATTTTGGAGAAAGGTATAGAGTAGGTTCTAGTTTTCCTACAACTAATAATGACTCTGGGGATTTATTTTGGCATACAACTTTAGGTAAGTTATACGTTTATAACGGAACTACAAGTGCTTTTGAAGAGACACAAAGTATTGGTAACTTCTTTATATCTACACTTAGCCCTGCATTTGATGGCAGCACACAAAATTTCACTCTTAGTAATGCACCTACAAATGCACAACAAGTATTACTAATAATAGAAGGTGTTTTACAAAAACCTAATGCTGGTACATCTACACCAACAGAAGGTTTTGCGTTAGATGGCACAACAGTTAAATTAGCTGCTGCACCTGCGGCTGGTGCAAGCTATCACGCAGTAGTAATGGGTACTACTGTAAACATTGGAACTCCAAGTGACAATACAGTAACAACAGCAATCCTACAAAACAATTCTGTATCATCACAAAAAATACAAGCTGATGCGATTACTACAGCTAAACTTGCAGATGATGCTGTAACCGCAGCTAAACTTGCAGTAGATGCAGTTATTAGCAGTAATATTGTTAACGGTGCAGTTGACTCAGATAAAATAGCTGATGCAACTATTGGTTTAGATAAATTAGTACATGGCACATCAAGTAATGATGGTAAGTTTTTACGAGCAAACAACGGAGCAGACCCAACTTTTGAATCAGCATCTTCCCCAGAAGTTTATGGATTTAATACAAATGCAGCAGGTAATTTAATCGTGACAACTACCAATGGTGGTGTGGACAATATATCTGGTACAGATTATGATAACTTTGAAGATGTTATTTTCGCAGCTACTGGTTTTACCTTTAGCATAAATGCAAATGGTAAGCTAATCGCAACTATCTAACATGGCAACTATTGATCTCGGCAAAATTAAATTAGTCTGGCGAGGTACTTACAACAACTCTACTGCTTATACAGTAGATGATATTGTTGAATTTACAGACTCAGGTATAACGTCAACGTATATTTGCGTTGCTAACTCTACAGGTAATAATCCTTCCAGTGGTGGTACAGCACACGCTAGTTGGAACTATATGGCAAAAGGTGTAGTAGACCCTATACCAAGTCAATCTGGTAACGCTGGAAAAGTTTTAAAAACCAACGGATCAGTATTAAGTTTTGGTTCTGGTTCACTTATAGAACGAGTTTATCATTGGTGTGATGACACACAAGTATGCCAAACTGGTAATGCTAGTGGAAGTGGTACTGGAGCTAATGTTTTTACATATGAGATTACAGCTAAAACAGATAACCCTATTTATAGATTAGATTGGTCTTTCTTCTGGGGTAATAGTGGTCAACCAGATAGTAATGAAATACACGCTATTGCAGGTGTATTTAAACACGCATCTAATACTGGGCAATCTAACTTAGCGTATGGATTTGGCTTTAAGGGCGGTACTAGAGCAAACGCAACATTTCGCTCACAAACACATGACTTTATTTTATATGATTCAGATGCTGGAACTGCTTCAGATGGTGAGACAAGTTGGAGCGCACAAATGAATCATGTATCAGCTTTCGGTAACATTGCTACTTTTGATACTGGTTCAATCGGAAAATGTGGCGATGCTGGCACACAATCTGTTTCAGCAGGGGATACATTATATTTAAGAGCTTGGATTGGTTCTCATAATGATGGTTGTTATGGCAGAACATATGGTCAAACAAGTCACATGACCAAAGCCCAAGTTATTCTTACAGAATTTAATTCATCAGGACAGTAATTATGACAGCATCTAGAATTTTGGCTGAACAAAATATCCAGTCACTTATAAAATGGAAATGGAAGGCAGACAGTATTGTTGTATATAAAAGTGGCAACTGGCATATACAACAATGGTTAAGTCCATCTATTACACAACCATCTACTGACGAGATAAAAGCAGAAATTTCTAATTATCAAAAAGAATTAGATAAAACTTATTATCAAGAACAACGTAGACCAGAATATCCAAGTGTAAAAGAACAGTTAGATTTACTTTGGCACTCTATAGATGCTGACGCAGACTTGAAAGTCAAACTGGCTGGTTTCTATAATGCTATTAAAGCTATTAAAGATAAATACCCTAAGAGTTAAATCATGCCATTAACACAAGTATCATCAAGGGCTATCGAGGACACCCTGAGATATGTCTTAGGTGCTAGTGGTACAAACCACTATACGTTTACAGGTAAAGGTCTTAATGGTGCAGTAAATGACCCTACGTTAACTCTTAGCAGAGGTCATACTTATATTTTTGAAAATAGAAATAGTAATGGCGCACACCCTTTTTATATAAAAACCAGTATTGCTAACGGTGGTACTAATGATGCCTATAACACAGGAGTAACAAACAATGGTGGTGCAGGTGGTACAGAGATAGTATTTACAGTACCGCATGATGCACCTGACACCTTGTACTACCAATGCAGTTCGCATATCAATATGGCAGGGCAGTTAAATATAGCAGGGTCGGTAGCAGATGGAAGTATAACTGAATCTAAATTAGCTGATGATGCAGTAACAGCAGATAAGTTAGCTAACTCGATTAACTCAGCTATAGCAGCAAATACAGCTAAAGACCTTACAGCTTTAAGTGCTAGTAATCTTACGTCAGGTACAGTTCCAGATGCAAGGTTCCCTGCTACGTTACCTGCTGCTAGTGCAGCTAACCTTACATCAATACCTGCTGCTAACTTAACAGGAACATTGCCAGCCCTTAGTGCAACTAATTTAACAAACGTACCTGCTGCAAATATTACTGGCAATTTACCCGCAATAGATGGGTCATCATTAACAGGAATATCAACAGGTGCTAACCCTAATCTTATAATTAATGGGGCAATGGAAATACACCAACGCCCTGATGGTACATATTCATCAACATTAAATGGTTATGCAGAAATTGATAGATTTCATATTTGGGCAAGCAATGCTGGTAAATTAAATTATGAAAGGGTTACTGAAGCTCCTCCTCAATTTGAACATTCATTTAAAATCACTTCAAATAGTGCCTACACACCGACATCAGGTAATTATTTTTATGTTGGACAAAAAATAGAAGGTCATAATTGGAAACATTTACAATTTGGTTCTTCTAATGCAAAAACAATTACTATATCTTTTTGGGTTAGGTCTAGCATTACTGGTACTTGGAGTGGAATTGTAAAAAATAATGAACAGAATAGAACATACCCTTGGGAATATACAATTTCTTCAGCTAATACTTGGGAGAAAAAAACAATAACAGTAGCTGGCGATACAGGTGGAAATTGGAGAACTGATAATGGTGCTGGTGCTTGGATATATTTTTGTATTGGTAATCACAGTAGTTCTTATCTTGGTTCAGCTAATTCTTGGCAAGCTTCTAATCTTATCGGAACTACAGGGTCAAATAGTCTTGTAAACACTAATGGTGCAACGTGGTATATGACAGGATTAAAAGTTGAAGAAGGTAGCTCGGCAACAGATTTCCAATTAAAATTGTATGACGAAGAATTAAGAAGGTGTCAAAGATATTTTTATATGCACGCTTTTGGCGCGTATGTGTATCAACCTAATACACCTGATAGCACTCCTATGGGAAACTCCGCAAGATGGACAAATGTTTCACATTATGGAATGATATATTTTCCTGTTCAAATGAGAGCGCACCCCTCTTTATATAAATCACTTGGTACTGATAGATTACTTCATTATGCTGGTGGAAATTCCCAAGGTTTTAATGATGTTTCTACCCAAGACTTTGGTATTAATGGTTCTATTATTAACTATGTTAATTCATTAGATAGCAGCGAACAAGCAGGGTGGGTACAATTAAATAATAATAATGCCTATGTTGGTTTTGATGCGGAGCTTTAATTATGACTTATAAATTATTAAAACATCAAATAACAGGAAAAATAATAGGAGTAATAAAAACTGAATGGGAAAAAACAGATTCAGAAACAGGAGAAAAAACTTGGTTGAAGATTGACATACCAATGTCTGAAGATAATAGGCATTACCAAGAATACCTTTTGTGGGTAGCAGAAGGAAATACAGCCGACCCTGCTGATTAGTGGACATACCAGAAATTAATCTGCCTGATACAGATTATATTCTTGTACCGCCTAGAACAATTTTTTATCCGCCTGTGGCAGAGATTCCATATCTAGACCCTTTACTTCTTCCAAGTCTGGAACAGGTAGAGTCGGGTCTGGGAGCTTCGGAATCTTCTGCTGAAGAAGAAAAATCATCTTCAAAGGAGGAAGCGTTAGAAGTAACACCAGAGACAATACCGACAAACCTGCCAACCACCAAAGAAACTTTATCAACTGAAGAACCTGTAGCTACATTTAATATACCTTTTTTTGGAG